>ENA-OWPI01002998-OWPI01002998.1-marine-metagenome-genome-assembly--contig:-NODE-2998-length-15026-cov-3.189779_pt1 | contig 15026 bp, 19 predicted proteins | sample MGYA00238138_ERZ651775 | MGnify/ENA primary metagenome ERZ651775 (study PRJEB26906, sample SAMN06265043) | marine metagenome | isolation source: Helgoland LTER site | place: Germany:Helgoland, sampling...
CAACCCAAAGCGTGCAGACCCCGCTGCCGCTTCCAAGCCAGACCCGGACGCCGACAAAACCAAGCAACAAGATCAGCGACCAACAAGTCCGAAAGAAAGCACTTCCAAGCTTGGACAAAAGCGGGCAATAGATACGGACACCGGCCAAATAATAGAAGAGAAAACAGTAGATGAGATGGCTCCGGAAGCTAGAGAGGCATCCCCAAACACCGAAATAGAACCATCTTAACTTTCCAAGAAATAGGCGGTCAAGCGCCAAAAAGTAGAAGACTCTACTGACACATAATAGAACAACCAATAAAACCAACAAAAGGAGGATGAATGAATTTAGCCAAGAAAAGAAGAATGTATGAGCTACAGAATAATTAATTGTATGTATGTCTGTTAAAAATCAATGAAATCGATTCGTACGATGCCTTTTTGAATATCAAAAATCCGTGATTAATGGATTAAATAAAAAATAATTTAAAGTTAAGTAAAAAATTACCAGAAAATTCTTATACTAATAAGAAAAAGATAGTAGATATAAAAACCGTATTTCAAATTTGGGAAAAACGAGATTACAATAGAAAAAAAATTAAAAAAACTATACCCAATAAATGGTATAAATTTGTTAAAAAACCCAAATGTGATATAGCAATTAAACGTGTTGGTTTTAGTACGGGAAAAGCAAAGAAATGTGATAGTAAAGATAATGTAAATACTAATTGGTTTATAAAAACAAATAATAAATCAAGTGAGTTAATAACAAAATTGAATAAAATTAAATATAATATAAAAAATAATGTAGGAGCATATAGCATATCAAAGCAAGATATTATTAAAAAATACAATACTATCAATATGATATAATTTTAGAATCACATTCAATTGATTTGGAACTTGCGCTTTTTGGATATAAAATTTGAGATTTATTAATATTGGTTTGTTTTTGACTATCAATTTCTGGAATAAAATTTATAATATATTCCAGACCATCGTGAATATAAATATTTTTTTTTTCTTCTGGTTTTTCAAATTTATCAGGATTATCTTTCATAATATCGCGTCTTATTTCATTATATAATTTGATGGCAACTTCATCAATTTTTTGAATAACTATTTTTTCCTGCGTGCTCCACCCCGATGATATATCCTTTTTGTGTATATATACTGCTATTAATGCTAGTGAATGTATAAGACCTGAGCGCGCAGCTTTGTGTTTTTTTTTAAATGCATGATTATATAATAGATAAGTATTATCAATGACAGATTCTTTATAAAGAATGCTATATACTCCCCATAAAAACCAAACATTATCATCGTCGGTAGCATTAAATTTTGTTTCAAACTTGAATTTTTTTCTCAATATAAACTCGGTAACTAGCCTTAAATTATTGGAGACATCTACTAATTTATCCCGGTCATCTACTGATATATCATCTGTTGATTTGATGGTTTTAATAAATATTGCTATTATTTTCAGTGCAGTCATATAATTTTCATGATCATTTGGTGGTAATATACCTTCAAAACGCATAATACCACCATGAGATAGTTTCATATCATTATCATTTATTATATTTGATATTTTGCTTTTCAATATAGTAATAGACATACTTGTACATTTAGCTACGGGATGTTTATTATATATATCGCAAATAATACATAATTTAGTAATTAAATTATAGATATCCTTTATTACAATTTTTTCATCTGTTATTATATCCTTTGCTTGATTAATCACATCGATTAATTTGCTTATATGTGATAATGAAATAAATGTACCAATATAAGAACATACATCGATATAAACATTTTCTAAAAGTTCGGGAGTTTCGTGTAAAAAAACTAATTTAGTAGCTACTAAAAGACTATTTTGTATATCACCATTACAAATTGATATAAATAGTTCATTGTTCATAGTACATTTATATAATAGATTTATAAATATTAATATATATTAAACGAATATATCACTATTTTTAATAATAAAATCGTGGTAATTATTAATTATTTTATAACATTTAACAATGGTAACCTCAGAAACATTACATGCTTTTGCGAATCTTTTCTTAGTATACCCTAAACTTTTAACGGTAGAATAATAATATAATATACCTGCGGCCGATGATGTAGGCGAGTTATCATTCATAATTTCATTATCTTCAATTAGTTTAACTAAATCTTTACATTTATTAATATCATCAATAGACATACTAAGATTATTACCATATTGTGATATAAAATCTATTGGCTCAGGAGAGGATACATTTATTTGTAATAAGGTTTGGAATCTTGAATTGCCTTTATTTAATGTAACGTGTGTAATATTAAACATTGCAGCAATATCTTTGGAACTTTTTGGAACTTTATTCAATAAACAAGAATGATATATACACGATGCAATAAGACCTTCTTTATTGTCACCTCTTGATATTTTTTTTTCAGAAGCCTTTTTATATAATACCTTTGCATTATCTATAACTTTTTGCGGTATACCGTTATTTATAGTATTAGCAGTCATTTTGTCAAATACATTCCATAATGTCCTTTCGTCATATGGCATACTATTCCACATTTGAAACATACGTATTCGACGTATATCAATATTATCTTTATAACCACATCCTATCATGGATCCGATAGATGATTTTGGTAATAGATTATTTGTCGGCATTCCGCATCTTGAAGGGTCACCATCTCTATTATCATCATTGCCATAAAATCGCCATTCAGCACCGCATTCAATTACATTTGAAACAATAGAGCTGCATTTAGTACATATAGTCATATTATCTTCTTTAATAAACTCTTCACATCCACATGAACATTTTATTACATCATTATCATTTATACCATTATTAATATCTTCTTCCTTTTTAATTTCATCAAAAAGATTCCAAAGATCATCTTCATTCATTATTGAAAAATGGTATAAACAATATATATTAAACAATAATCAATTTTTAAATAATTTTAATTATATAGAATAATGGCTAATATACCAAAAGATACTAAGTTGTATGAAAGTGTTAAAAACAAGATTTATAAGCAAATAACAAAACATTCAGCTTATAGAAGTGGTATATTAGTTAAAGAGTATAAGAAAGCTTATCTGAAAAAATATAAATCAAATAAAGCTTATTATGGAAAAAAAACAAATAAACAAGGATTAGCAAGATGGTTTAAAGAGGAATGGAAAAATCAAAGAGGAGAGGTTGGATATAAAAATACAAATGACGTATATAGACCTACGCGACGTGTGACACCTAAAACACCTTTAACATTTAATGAATTAACAAAATATGAATTAACAAAAGCCAAAAAAATTAAAGAAATAAAGGGACGAGTTTATCGGTTTAGAAATAAAAAATGATGCTTTATTTTATTATTTTTATATTAATTATGGATAAAAGCCAATATTTTGATAGTTTATCAAAACAAACCAAGCAGATAACAAGTAAAATAAAGAAACTCAATAAAGTATTACCTGAACTCAAATACTTTACAGAATTTCATATTGAAAATTGTGATAAAAACAATAATATATTATTATATCTTAAAAATAAATATCCAGCAGAAAATGTATATATTGGATATATAAAATGGATATATAATGATGTGGTATTATATATATATTCTAGAAATGATTTTAGAATATATAAAATAATAAATGATAATATTCATATAAAAAAATGATAAGCATTTTAGATATATCAATTACATCATGAAATATTACATTGTAATAGTGCTTATTTATTTCCAAATAGTATATTCATATATAAATATACCTTTATTAAAATTGAGAAAAAATAAATTATCATTGCTTAATGGTAATAAAAATAATTTTATGGATTGTAATAAAAAATTCATGTATAAAAATTATTTACTAAGTGTTAGAAAAGTTAAAAGGACAATGCGGAGCAGCAGTTCTGTTGTAGATATTAATAATATTCTTGATAATATTATTGGTTCCATAAATGCAAATAATTCAAATGACAATAAAGAAGCCATTATTTATCTCAAAAATAATAATACATTAATCGATAATGAAGAATTTATCGCAAAAAAATTAATACTATCTAATATACATATTGATGTATCTAATATTAAACAAATTCATATATCTACTAATAATGAAACACTTATAGTAAATCTAGATAAAAATGATATTCAAACAAGTGATATGTCTAAATATGAGTTGGGTAAAATTGATGCTTTGTTAAATGTAGCATCTATTATAACTTCTATTATGAATAATTAATTACTGCGGAGGTCTCGCACTTCTTGTCGAAGTTCCCTCACTTCTTGTCGTAGTACATTTAGTTCATTGCGAATATCATAACTCGCATTGCGATTTTCATAGGGAATATATGGTCGCGTAGAATCACGAGAATATCTACCAGATGGGCGTTTACGCGAAACCATTTTATTTTGATGTTCTTCGCGTTTCTTTTTAAAATCTTCTAGTTCTTCGGCTGTTACTTCGTATTTTACAAGAAGCTCATTTTCCGAAAGAGATTCGCCTTCACCATCTACTTCCTTGCAAATATGTTGATATATGCGAGTTTGAATACTACGAACCGTGCGTTTAAGTTCTGCTGCGATATCTTCAAATGACGCTTTCTCTAAACGCATAGCGAGTAGTCTTTCTTCTTCCCCATCTTCCCATCCAAATCCTGCGCGCGATGTTAGTTCGTTCTTGCGAAGTTCATCAAAGTTGGATCGTTTGTTGTATCGGGGTTGTTGCATTTTTATTGTTGTTTTTTGTGACGTGCCTGTAAGCTATATATATAATGTGTGTTATTTTTATATCATTTTAATTTATATGTTTTATTATAAAAATTAGTAAATAATACAATTAAACTAGTATGATAACCAAATTCTAGGAATGCATATTTTTTTGGCACAATATTTTCATATAATATAACAATTACAGAATGCATAATGCAGCTATAAAATTGTGCTATTTGTGACATTGTTACAAGCTTTTTAAAAGGATTCTTATATCCAAATGATGTTACTAAATAATGAGAATACATTACTAAATGCACAAAACTATTAATTAATGCACAATATGCGACTGTACCATTCCCGTGACCATTATTAATTAAATATGCCCATATTAAACTAATAGTACTATGATGATATACGTGCAAAAAAGATAATTGTTCCTTATCCTTTCTTTTCAATATTATGAAATACGTATCTAAATAATCTAAGTATTTGGATAAATAATGTAGATATGTAAAATATTTAACTGAATCGGTATATTGTGTATTAATTGCAAATATATTTGGTATTGATATTATATAATAAGTACCATAAATTATGTAAGTATTAACAGCAATCTGTACGCTATTATAACACATAAGAACCTTTTTTAAATCATATTTTTTTTCAGTTTTTTTCATATAATTTAATAATACGTATAAACTATATAAATATCCAAGGGAACAACCTATGCTCAAATTAATTGATGTTGTGCTTTCTATTGCTTTATCTAACATGTTTATATTACAATATAGTTGATATATTTATATATTTTGCGTCACTTATAATTATTTTTTTAAATAATAGCATTATAACATAATGAATAATATTGGAGGGCAAAATATTAAAACTCGCGAAGATATTGATAATAGTATATATATTGAAACTCCTCCCATGAGAATATCATTTGTTGTTATTGACGAATTAAAAAAATGCGGTATTATATGCGAAAATACTAATATACTTGATATTGGTGCGGCTGCTGGGGATTTTTTGTTATATTGTAAAAAAAATATCAATACTAATATAACAAAAGGTATTAATTATTTTAATGAAAGGCATAAACTTAATGATAAAATATTAAAGGAAAATGATATACTTATTCAATATTGTGACGCTATTAAATATAATTATTATGATTTTATTTATGATATCTATTGGTTATGGATAGAATATCCTGATACTGAACTAGAAATAATTGAATTAATTAAAAAAGCAGCAAAATATAATAATAAATCTTGTAAAATCATTATATGTTACGAAACTATGCAATATATTTGTAATAATTGTTCACATTGCATTAATATTAGAGATAATATAGATAATAAGTGGAAAACTTATAGAAACCTAAACAATTTTAAAAAGGCTATTAATTGCGATGTTCAACATAAACATATATATTTTAATACAGGTGATAATTGTAGACAGAAAGGTATATATACTTTAATTATTATAACAATTTAATTTATTATCAAATGTATTATTAGATTGTATTATAATAATGTTAACAAAATATTTACCATATATTCTATTTATTGTATTCCTACTATTTACCGTAATCATAGGATATCTTATATATATGTCTATTAATTCCGAAGAAGATAAATCAAAAAACATTGATAGTTCCAATAATGACAAAATATGTATGTCCGTTGATGAATTTAATAAGTTAAAACAACCAACAATTAATATCAAAAACGACAGCGATACAGTATCGCGTGATAGAAAGGTTTTAGATGATGATTTATATCCACCACTCAATCGCGGAGATACACGCTCGCATACAAATTTAGCTAATAATATTAATAAACGCCGTATGTATGTTAATACACAAGAAACAGGTGATACATTTCGCCTGGTAGCCTATGTTGCTAGCACATCTGATGAAAAAGATTCCGGTAACAATAATTGGAAATTATTCGCAAGACAAAAGGATAGACATTTCTCGGAATTTTATATGATACCAACCGATAATACAAATGACCTTAAAATAAGTATTAATAATGATAATGTTGTCGGGCATAGATTAAGAGATATATATGATATACCACAGCAACTCACTTTTAACACACCGCTATTAAATAAAGAACCATATGATGTTGTCGAGGTCCCAAAAGCCGACCTAAGCCGATCGGCCGATTACATATAAAAATAGTTTACAATATATTATATGTAATTATATACTCCAATAATGAATAAACATAATAATATTGTGGCACAGCAATATGATATAATATATAAATCGTTTGATACATCACGTGTTAGAATCTGGAATAATGTTAAAAAGTTTTTAGATGTAACCACGAGCAGTAAAACATTATTAGATTGTGGTTGTGGTAATGGAAAAAATATGGTATATGCAAATACGCAAGGGTATATATGTGAAGGGTTTGATATATCAAATAATTTACTTGATATATGTAATGAAAAAAAACTAACCGTATTTTATTCTGATGTATTAAATTTTAAAACAAATAAAAAATATGATAAAATTATTGCGATTGCTGTTTTACATCATCTAGAAACAGTTCAAGAACAATTTTCGGCTATTGAAAACCTAATAAATTGCTTAAAAAATAATGGTAAATTATTAGTATCTTTCTGGTCAAAGGAGAAGTTTTTTAATGATTTAAATAATAATAAAAGTGATAGTAGAGATTTTGTTGTAGGAGCAAATTATGTTGATTGGAAATTGGATAAGTCAACAATTATTAAAAGATATTATTATATTCATGACTATCGAAGTGTAAGCGAATTAGCAAAGAGTTTTAATATAGATTATAATATATCGTGGGAAATGCAAAACTGGTTTATCACTTTTACAAAAAATGATATATAAATTATATTTAATTAATATTATAATAATGGCATATATATCACAAAAAAAAGAATCAGATGATGATATAATATCAAATGCTTCCAGCAATTCATTATATATGGAACAGGTACCTTTTAATATTAGAGGTAGATCCGAATGGTGGGAATTAAAACATAGCGAAATATTTTTATATGAAAAACTTGCAGAAGGAGGAAATGGTATTATAAATAAGGCTTTATGGAGAGGATTAAAGTGTGTTGTTAAATGTTTAAAACATAACAATAATGATATTGAATACCAAGATATGATAAATGAAATCTCAGTTATCTCACATTTAAGGCATCCAAATTTAGTTTTATTTCTAGGAGCGTGTACTATAACAGATCCTTTATTATTATTATACGAATTTATGCCACACGGTTCATTAGATATTTATTATTTAAATAACTCAAATATAAAAAATAAATTGTGGAAACCAAAAAAACCCCAGGCTTACAAGTGGATTTATGAGCTAACACAGGCTATATATTTTCTACATCATTGTTATTATCCAATTATGCACCGCGATTTAAAACCATCTAATATATTATTAACAGAAGACCTTCATATTAAACTCACGGATTTTGGATTATCGAGAACTATCAAAAAAAAACATGACAAATATAAAATGAGTGGTTGTACGGGAACGCTTAGATATATGGCGCCGGAAGTTATAATTAATAATGGAGAAGATTATGACCTTAAAATTGATATCTATTCACTGGCTCTTAATTTCTGGTTTATACTTACTGGAAAAATACCATATGCAGAATTGGATTTAAATCCAGGTTTTATTAAATTAATACAAATAAATTATAGACCAGAAATTAAAGATGTTGAAATTATAGAATTTCACGATATAATTAAACAAATGTGGAGTACAAATCCCGACAATAGACCCCATATAGAGCATATATTAAAAATGATAGAAGAAATTAAAATCATAGAAAAACAAAATAAGTGTTCGTTATCTTAATCACAATTTAATACATTATAACAAATAATAGCTATCTGGTCACCATCAAACTTATTGTTTAATTTATATAGTATATTTTTATTTATGCATTTATCAGAATATTCTTCAAGTATATTATTTTTATAGTTTATGTCCAGATTGCCAACATAGTTCATTATGTAATCTTGTTTCGTTATATTGTCTTTGTCAAGATTGTTTTTATTAAAAATATAATTATTATTTATATTTTCACATAGCTCTTTGAGCAATACAGTATCATTAATATTTATGTTACTTGATAGCATTATGCTATTTTATATTATTAGGAGTTAACCTTTTATATAACTCTTTTCTTGTAGATACAAGTGCTTTATATTACAGTATAAAAAATCATATATATATATATATAAATGGTGTTTGAATATATTTTTACAATCGGATGTTTTGATAAATTTCACAAAGGTCATATAAAATTATTAGAAAATATGCAAAAACAAGGTGAAAAAATTATTATAGGGCTACATGATAATAATAGTATTAAAAAACTTAAAAAAATCACAGATATAGATTCTTATAATAATCGTAAAAAAAATTTAGAAAAATATGCTTATGATATTTTTATGATTAATGACGTAGACCCTACACAAGCTATGCAAGAATATATATCAAAGCATTTTAATGAAGACGTTGTTTCAATTAAAATAGGTTCATCGCCATTAAATAGTAAAGTAATTAAGAATAATTATTCTGGTGAGCTATTTTTTTTTCACGAATATAAAGATAAATTCGAATATCACTCCAATTGTAATAATATAAAAATTACAAGAATTGATAATAAAAATGGATGGGGCCAAAAGCTTATTGGATATAAAAAAAATTGGTGTTTTATGCGCGCCGACGATAACGATAATTTCCCGTCAATTAATTATGTTAAAAACATTATGCCAATTGAATATTTACCATATTCAAAGGAAATATCTGCGACAAAAATAAGGGATTATAAAAATGATAAGGTTGGTTTAATGAATTATATTTTACAAAAAGTAGTTAGTATTTTAGATGAACATAATATACCTTATTATTTAGATTGTGGAACATTATTGGGTTGTATAAGAGATAATGAATTAATGAAAAAAGATACCGATATTGATGTTACAATACATTTATCTTATTGGGATAAATTGAATGCCATTGATTTTAATAAATATGAATTAAAAAGAACAAGAACATTAAATGGTTATCCAAATAATACTGATGGTAATATGATAAGTGTTAAAACTAAATATAGCAATTTTTATTGCGATATCTATACAAATCCAGCATTCCCATTATTAGATAGTAAAAATTTAAATGGAAAAAGTTATAATATACCATTAAATAGCGAATTATATTTAACCCAATTATATAGTAACTGGAAGGTTCCATCAAATAATCACGCGTCTATGAAATATCATAGAGGGAACGGATTAGTTAATTCAGAATATTCTCAATATTGGGATAAGGAATATGAGATTTTTAAATGTAATTCGTAATAATATTAATCTACATCTACGCGAGGTATAGTCAGTGTTTTATTTTCTGTTTCGTCAATAAAATAGATATATTCAAAAATGTCTAAAAAAGTATACATTATATATGTATATATATATTAATATTTATATATTTATAAAAAATGATTGATAATTATTTAATATTAAATTATATAAATGGAAGAGTATAAATTGCTATTAAAAAAATATAGAAAGTTGCAAAAAAAACATGTTAAAATTAGTTTACAATATAGCTCATTTACACGCAAAGGTCTTTGTCGCGAAGATGCGATGTGTGGAATAGATATAGATATCACTAAGAAAATTAAACTTAAACTAAACAAATCGGATAATTATTATAACAAAAAGATATTTTATATCAAGAGATGTATTGACATGATTAAAAATAAGAATAAGCACTTACTTGACGCCATTTCACGTTCAGTATATTAGGTTGAATTCTTTTTTTTTATATAAAAAATGATTTCTATATAATAGTATTGTGGATTATGGATTATAGTTTTATAAATGCGAGGCCACAGGATTTTATTAAAACTAATAAAAAAAAGGATATTATAAATGTTCTCATAGAAGCCGATAAAGCATTTTTCAATAGTGGTCAACCTAAATTAACTGACGATATTTATGATATCATAAAAGATTATATTCGCAAAAAATATCCAAAAGATGCTTATTTGAAAAGAGTTGGTGCTGACGTTGATAATAAGGTCGTTTTACCATATTATATGGGTTCTCAAAACAAAATCAAAGATAGTGAAAGCGAGATCACTAAGTACAAGAAAAAATATCCGGGTCCTTATTTAATTAGTGACAAGTTAGATGGTGTAAGTGGTATGTTTGTATATGAAGGTGATAATGTTAAATTATATACTCGCGGGAATGGTCGGGAAGGTCAAGACATATCACATTTGCATAAATATATCAGTGGATTCCCTAAGATTAAAAAGCAAGATAAGTTAGCTGTGCGTGGTGAATTTATCATATCAAAAGATAATTGGGATAAATTGAAGAAAGTGGACGATACCTTATCTAACCCACGTAATACTGTAAGTGGTGCAATTAATTCTAAAATATTAAATAAGCAATTATTGAAAATGATAGATTTTGTTGCATATACTTTGGTATTCCCCAATTTACCAAATGGTCTACCAGAGTTGGATAAAATGAAATTCAATGTTGTAAATAATACTGTTGTTGATGATATTAGCTTAGCATTCTTATCAAAGAATTTAGAAGTGTCTAGAAAGAATAAATATGTCATTGATGGTATTGTAATTTCTGATATTAGTAAGGTATATGAAATAGCACTTGGAAAGAATCCCGAACATTCATTTGCTTTCAAATCAATACACACATTAGAGCAGATAGAAGTTATTGTAAAAGAAGTTGAATGGAATATATCTAAGGATAAATACATGAAGCCTATTGTTAAGTTTGATGAAATCTTATTGGATGATGTTAAAATTAAACAGGCAACTGGTTTCAATGCTGGATATATTGAAAAGAATAATATTGGTCCTGGGTCAAGAATAGTTATTATACGTTCTGGTAATGTTATTCCACATATACAATCTGTATTAACGACATCAGCAAATGGAAAACCTAGTATGCCAGGTGAATTAGATAAGGATTATAAATGGAATGACACACGTGTAGATATTATTAAAATTGGAGAGGATAGAAATGCCGATTTTGATATCAAAAATATAGTGTATTTTATGAAAACAGCAGAAGTTGATAATATGGGTCCTGGTAATATTACCAAGATATATAATGCAGGATTTCATGATATCAAAAGTATATTGAAAATACAGAAGGAAGATTTGTTAAAAATAGAAGGTTTTAAAGGTAAAAGTGCAGATAATATCTTGAAAGCTCTTGAAAAAGTGAAAGAGTTAGATTGTCTTGTTTTAATGGACGCGTCAAATATGTTAGGTAGGGGATTTAGTTATAAGAAAATTAAAATGATTACAGATGTATATCCAAGTATATTAATAGATAATGCCGAAAATCGCGAGAAAAGCCTTAAAATATCTATTGAAGACCTTATGAAAGTAGAAGGGATAGCGAAAATAAGCGCAAAACTTTTCATAGAAAATCTACCAAGATTTTATGAGTTCTATGACAGCCTTGGTGTCAAATGCAAGGGTATTGAAGAAAAGGTTGATAAGTCAGTTGAAAAGACTGAGAATGCTAATATCAAAGATAAAAAGTTTATATTCACTGGGTTTAGAAACAAAGATTATGAAAAAATAATAGTAGAAAATGGCGGTAAAGTAGTTACATCAATATCTAAATCAACTCATTATTTAATTGTTAAAAATAAAGCGGAGAAGTCAGGTAAAATAGATAAAGCAACAGAATTAGGTGTAAAAATCTTAGATATTCCAGAATTTGAAATGCTAATAAAATGAGTACATAATTAATAAAAAAGTATAAATTATAAAAATTTTATAAAATCTCTAAGAAAATCAAATTATGTACTCTTTTTTTTAATGATCATTTTAGAAATATCTATACTTTCTACATAATAATTGAATATATCTATGATAAAGTAGTTATTAATATATAACATTGAACATATAATCATCATATTGATGAGGTTATTGTAATTCATCATTTGTATAATTATATGCCCTATCTTAATAATCATTTTTTCAACTAATAATACATATAAAGACAAGAATAAATATATTATATGGAAGATATAATTACTTCCAGGGCTCTCATAGCTCAGTTGGTAGAGCGCGAGGCTTTTAACCTCGTGGCCGTGGGTTCGAGCCCCACTGAGAGTGGCTAATTTATTTTTATAAAGTTATTAATAATATTTTGTAGTATATAATAAAAAAAAAGAGTACATAATTTGATTTTCTATAATTTTTATAAACTTTCTATAATTTATAAATTTTTTATTAATTATGTACTCTTTTTATAAATAGCAAATGTATAAATCATTTCAGAATGTTGAAAAATCATTAACCAGTAGTTTATATCGCGCAAGGAAACGCATTGAATATAATAAAGATATATATATGGACGAAAATCATAAAACGATGTGTGAATATTATAAGAAATATCAAGAATTATCAAAAGAGTTTTCTGGTAAAAAAACTAATATAACATATAATACATTTAAAATAGATAAACACAATTTATCGGATACACACGATGATGATGAAATAGTATTCAAGAAATATGAAATAAACATTAATTTATTATATAATAATTATAATAAAAAATTTATAAATAAATTATATGTTACAGTAAATCCAGATGATTATAATGAATTTATTGAATCGCAAAATGCATTCATAAAATCATTAACATCAGAAGAGTTATATACATTAAGATGTCATACACATGACGGAGATGTTATAGTAAATTATTTTATTAATAATAAATTCAATATTGATGTTAATATTGACGAAGTTAATTATCATGATAGTAGAAAATCAAAAATCATAGTCAATAAGAAACAATTCAATGCAAATAGAGATTATATTTTATTTTATTATCAAATTAAAAAATATTTATACAATACTGATAAGAAATTTAAAGACTATACTAGAATAGATTTAGAAGATTATATAAAAGAGAATTATGTATCATTTGATTGGAAAAATATACTTAAAATCTATATTAAAGACATATATAAAATATTTGAAAAATCGCCTGTTATTGAAAAACCACTTGTATTTTATAGAGGTGTTAATGACGAATACTATATCAAAGGGTCGGCAAATGGAAACTTTGTTTCTAAAACATTGAATAGTGCCTCCTTTAATTTCAAAGAAGCTGTTTCATATATGGGTGGTAAATGTTGTGTTATGAGAATAAAGTTAACGAAAGGAAGCAAAATTATACTAATTGACAATGTCAGTAATTATAATGAAGCAGAAGTTTTATTACCTTTTAATACAAAATATTACATTGATTATCCAAGACATGAAATAAGTTATTATAAAACAAGTGAAATATGTCCTGATGAATCCAAAAGCAAAAAAATAATTGTATCTGATTTATCTGTAATAGAAGGATTGAGATCATATCCTCGCTCTTCTCGTAGTCCTCGTAGTCCTCGTAGTCCTCGCTCTTCTCGTAGTCCTCGTAGTCCTCGTAGTTCTCGCGCTTCTCGTAGTTCTCGATAACCTTCTTATGTTCTAAATAATAATATTATTATTTTTTAGAATGAGATATATATTTATAGATATTCGTAAGAGCGATGAAGTATATAATAAGCGCTTTGCGCCATCAGGAGATTATGGATATTATAATATACCAATGGATATGATTAGATTTAATCAACATACTATACGTAAACATCTAGAATATGCGAATGAAATCTATATAGTATGTAGATCAGCTGGGCGTTCTCAATATATTAAGGATAAATATTTTGCTAATGATGCAAATATAAAAATAAGTAAGGATTTGCAATTTAATAATTTAAATTATGGAGATAATCTAATCAAAATTAATAATGATACACACAACATAAAGGTTGAAGGGATGCTTGGAATTAATTTTTATAGCATAATGCGTATAGTTCAAACCTTCTTAGGATTATTAATACTAATACTTGGTGGTTTAACATATATGGAAATGAGTAAGTATAAGAATGCTAATGTTATACCATTAGTTATTTTAATGGTATTTGGATTAATGGCTCTCGTAAATGGTCTAACATCAACTTGTACATTATCTTTAATATTACAAGATTACTTAAATTGATATGTCATTAACTAATCGTGAATATCCATAGTAAAAGAATTACTGGATATAAGTTTAACCCAAAAACATACTTTCTTAAATACAAAATACCTCATTTCTAAAAAAGAGTACATAATTTTATTTTTATTTAGATTTTATAAAACTTAAAAAAATTAAAAAATTATCAAAATTATGTACT
>ENA-OWPI01002999-OWPI01002999.1-marine-metagenome-genome-assembly--contig:-NODE-2999-length-15023-cov-2.955506_pt1 | contig 15023 bp, 15 predicted proteins | sample MGYA00238138_ERZ651775 | MGnify/ENA primary metagenome ERZ651775 (study PRJEB26906, sample SAMN06265043) | marine metagenome | isolation source: Helgoland LTER site | place: Germany:Helgoland, sampling...
ACACGACAATCATAACCATAAAAAAATAAAATAAAACAACAACAACAAAGAACACAAATTGGTCGCCAAATGATTTTGTTTACTTAAATACATTTTTGTAACATAATTTTCTTTTATAATATTATCTAAATATATTATATAATTATTGGTTATAAAAATTAACAAATATTTAAATTATTTATATTATAATTTTTAAACTCTAAAATTTTTAATTTTTATTATAAAATATAATAATAATAATATTCTGTAAATTTATTTAAAATTATATTATTCAAATTAATAAAAATATATTTATATGATATACTATTAAAGGAAATTGTAAATCAAAAATGTATTTAATGAAACGAAATGTACTTTCTTTGACAACAAAAATATTGTGGGTAACTCTCTTCTTGTTGGCATCAAATTCTAACAAAGTTGGTTCGTAATGTTTTGTTGTTTTTTGCGGTATTAAAGTTGGTGTTATCCTGAAGATCGACCTCATCTCTGGGAGCTGCTCTCTTTTGCTAGATTTGCATCATTGGTTTAAAACGAAACGGTTATATAAAATTACACGACCACGACCAAAACTTAAACCTACTCTTCGCTCTCGGATAGCCAAACTTCGATGAGTTCCCTTGCAACTACCCGCTTTGGGGGGATAAGGAGCGTCAAAGATGGGTCGTCCTGGAGAGCCTTCTCTGCGACCTCCTTGCGCATCACAGCGCCTTTAACCCCGCAGGCCTTGCGAACCTCGTCTCTGGTCCACCAGCGCGCTTCGACAAGCTCCTCATCGTCGAGCTTGAAAGGCTGTTCGGAATTCCCCACTGCCCTAAAGGCTATCATGGACGATTGTGGGAAAGGCCAGGGCTGCGACTTGACGAATGAAACCTCATCGACAGTGATACCTGATTCCTCCAATACCTCCCGCTTGACGGCGTCTTCAAAAGTCTCTCCGCACTCAACAAAGCCGGCTAGAGTAGTGAACATCTACATTTTGAGGGAGGAATATTAGTAGAACCCTAACAGTCGTTCCTAACCTTAACACCATCCATTTATAACATCTTTATAGACTTACCTTTTCTGGATGGCGCGGCGACCGAGCGAGTAAAATCTTGGAGTTGTCTCGCGAACTGACGGCCACAATAACGGCAGGGTCGTTGCGGGGGAAGGAAACGGCGCCGCAATCATTGTTGGTGCAAACCGAGCAGTGGCCTCCCTGCGTGAACTTCGTCGTGGATCCACACTTAAAGCAGAACCTTGAGTTCTTGTGCCATGTCGTTAACCCTGTGGCACAGAGGGCGACTTGGTTGTCAGTGAAGTCGAACAACAAGGGTGCTTGTGTTCTCGTATCGGCAAAGCGCTCATCATCCATTGATGTGGACGTTGTCGCTTCAAAGGCGAAGATAGGATGTCCCTTGGCGAATCCAAGGAAGGCGCCGGTGGTTGAGTCGATCGGCTTGTCGCAGAAGGCCTGGGCCTCAGCCAAAGGCAGGAGGGCAAGCTCGGTTTCCGAGGTAAAGAGCATCTTAGGGCCGGTAATCACAACGAAACGGGCGCCATCTGACTTGACTAGATTCTTGAGAGCCTCAACATCCGCGCGGAGCTCAACCCGGCGGTCCAAGCCGTCACTGGAAGTTATAGCGCTGAGCAGCTGACGCCCAGCAGTGGTCGCAAATTGCTCCATATTCTTCTCCCTGTCAGAGTGAGAGGAATCGATGATGGCGCTGTGCACGATATCGATTTCGCCATCAGCATTTTTCGCAGCCACGGCAATGGCCGAGAAGCCAGTTCTAAGGCCCTTGGGACGAAAAGAAGGCCCAGCAGCACCCCCCTCAGCCACGGCCCAGTCAGTTCCCATCGCTTCGCAGAATTTCCTCGCAGTCTTTGTCGTCCAGTCAAGCTTTCTCCTCTTGTAATGGTCACCCTCGCTTTCGCCAGCGACTGCGGGCAGACAAGGATCAACCAGAGAGTCGTGCAGCGTTTTGTCGTTCAATAGCACCGGCCCACACTTCATCGTGTTGTAAGCAATTGAGCCACCGTAGAAGACTGACGATGCGCCGTCCACAGCCATGATTGAGGAGGAGATTAGGCCGCCAGTCGTTGACTCCACAGTGGTGACGGTCTTATTCCGTAACTTCAGAGCTTCTACCACGGCCTTGAATGTGCGCTGTCGGGAAGACATTGCTGAGAGGATTAGAGAGGTTGATGGGGCGACAATGAGAATCGTTACAAAAAGCAGTGGTACAATACAGGCCATTCAAATTCTGTCTGTTTGTCTGTGCGCGCCGACCCTGTGCGCCAACTCTTTGGCTCCGCGCTGTTTAAAATTTGCGTTGCGTAGTGTGTTTTTGCTTGTTTTTTGTTTTCTTTGCCGGGATGAATGTTTTAGACTTTCTTATTCTTCTGTAAACCTCGAATTGCATACAAAACGCCCTACTGCTATCTATGACATCACCAATATCTTCTGTCGCATCATCTCTATCTTCGTCGCCAGAGGCTTCAAGGAAGAACCAATTGGGTAAGGAGGACGACTCTCAACGTGCGAAAACACCCCCACAGATGGAGGCAAAGGAAGAAGAGGACGTGAAAGTGACGTCAACTCCCCCAGGATCTCCGAACAGGTGCGTTCGAGTGGAATCGTTTGTGCCACCCCCCCGTGCAATGGCAGCACAATGGTCATGTCTCATGTCACATTTATTTCCTTGACTTGCATGAATGAATGATTTTACGCCCCTTCAATTTAGTTAACTAACAAGATTACACCCCCAACACACGCGCACGTCGTATGTCGCACGTTTTCTTCCATCATCAATATAAACAACAACGCGCATTCTCTCAAACCGAACCCTAACCCTAACCCTAACCCTAGAGGAGGGGGTATATCTATATCTTTAACCAGCAGCCCTAAAAACAGCTATTACAGCAAGGAGACGAGTGTGAGTCCGAATGAGAAGTTCCTGCTCCCCCCGCACCCCAAGACGAAGAAGCCCAATTCCAAGCAACAGACCGATCAGACCCTCAGCGGCGACGAGAGCAGTCAGAGCAATTTCTACGACAGCGAAGGTCCGAATAGTGTCACAGAGAAGCCGTCTAGGACAAGCAAGATTTACAGGGAGAAGAGTCGCGCCGCCAAGAAGGGCAACATGACTTCGTCGAAGATGACTCCCTCGAGGGATTTTGTGAGCGAGGGGGTCATCACGGGCTTGAAGGAGTTGTATCACACTTCATTGAAGAACATCGAGAAGAGGTATTTCTTCAGTAACTTCCACTATCATGCCATTAGCGACAGTGAGTTGGAGAGCAAGCCTCAGGTTCTTCTGATTGGTCAGTATAGCACTGGCAAAACCACCTTCATCCAGAATCTCATTGGCCAATCCTTTCCCAATATGCACATAGGTCCCGAGCCCACCACGGACAAGTTCATTGCAGTTGTGCACGGACAAGAAGACAAGGTGATCAAGGGCAACAGCCTCACAGTCGTCCCCGAGCTCCCCTTTGGCGGTCTGAGTGGCTTTGGCGCAAGTTTTTTGAACAAGTTTGAGGCGAGTGTCACGAGCGCGGAATTGTTGGAGAGTGTAACCCTGATTGACACGCCGGGAGTTCTGAGCGGCGAAAAGCAGAGAATTGCCCGCGCTTACGATTTCCGCGACGTGATGATGTGGTTCGCGGACCGGTCTGACCTCATCCTCCTCCTCTTCGATGCCCACAAGCTGGATATATCAGACGAGTTCAGGTCCGTGATTGAGTCTCTCCGCCCTCACGATGACAAGGTTCGCTGCGTTCTGAACAAGGCGGATCAGATTAACCGGGAGCAGCTCGTTCGCGTCTATGGCAGCTTGATGTGGAGCATGGGGAAAATCTTCCAGACTCCCGAGGTTGCTCGAGTTTACTGCGGGAGCTATTGGGACCAGCCGCTTGTCAACGAGGATTACAAGGAAATGTTTCTGAAGGACGAAAAGCTGCTGATCGACGAGCTGAAGGATCTTCCTTCCTCGGCCGCCGCGAGAAAAATCAACGAGATGGTGAAGCGAATTCGCCTCGTCAAGGTGCACGTCTGCATTTTGTCGCACCTCAAGGGGCAAATGCCCCTACTTTGGGGCAAGACGAAGAAGCAGGAGTGGCTGCTGGAGAATCTCGGGAATGTTTTCGACGAGGTGCAGCAAATGTACTCGTTGAGCGACGGCGATCTGCCAGACGTAGACTTATTTGCCAGCAAGTTGCGGATGCACAATTTCAGGAGCTTCCCCTCCCTAGACAGGAAGGTTCTCCGCTCTTTAGACTTGCTCATCGAAAAGGATATCCCCGCACTCATGGGTCGCGTTGGGGGGGTATCGGGGGTGTTCAACATGTCTTCCATGCTCGAGGTTACCCACGTGACTGCGGAGGAGCTCCTGAGGAAGAAGGAGGAGGGGTTGGCCGGAAGCGCCAAAAAGAGGCACAGGCAGAGAAGGAGGATGAACTCGAGGGCGGGCAGGTCCTCTTCCCTCTCTTCGTTCATGATCGGGATCATCGTTGTAACTGTCTTGCTGACGATTGTTGTGTTGACCCTCTACTTAAGAGGAATTGTTGATATGGAGCTTCTCAGGATGCTTTCTGTCATGAGCCATGAGAAAATTGGTGCTGCTGTCGGAAAGGGAAAGACACTGCTGAAGATGGGGGAAAGCGAGCTATAGTTAATAGCAGGCAACAAATGAAAGTAAAAGGAGAAAGAGTTTTGAAGAATACCCCTTTTGTTCTGCCTAAAAAGGAATGTAATATTTTATTTACTGTTGGAACATTTTGCTCACGTACTTCCCCCGGTGGAGCCAAATCTGTGCAATGAACTTCTCGCCTCGAGTAATTTTCTCCGCTTTATGCAGCGTTCGCTCGTCGTTAGAGCCGTCGACAAACGAAGGAAAAAATAGCAGCGCCTTACCGACTCGAGGTTGCACAGAAATCCCCAAATCACGGAAGGTCGTGGCTGTCAAAATTGTTGTTAGTACAGCAAAAGCAAACGAAATAAAAAATCGACAATAAAAAGAGCAATAAAAACGAACATAAACTAACCTCCACCGGATGATCCAGACACACTTGAGAGGTAAACAAGGAGCGTCGCAGCTCGTTGGGTTACGTCTTTGTCGGATGACGGCGGCACGAAATCATAGTGTTCAGTAAATTCTTGGCCAATCTTATATCTGACCACTTGCGGTTCTTCAAAATTACACATTGGAGCGTTTAATAGGTCCATTGCCGCAGAGAGAAATCGGGCAACAACAGGATAATCGTAAGGGAGAAACTTTGTTGACGAGGTCCGCGTTGACACAGCAGATGAGAACTGCGGAGATTTCATGGACAAACCGACACTCGGATCTTTGAAGGCCTCCACCAATTCCTGGACATCAGAGCTTGACAAGAAATTGTCGATGACAAATACAGGCGGTGCATCATGTATCTGCCTCATTCGAGGATGCAAACGGTTGAGCTCTGGGTAAACTCGCTCCAACTCAAAACCACCATTTTTACCAGAACATTTTGAAATATCATTTCCTGACGGTTTTGGGAAGATCGAATCCGCAGTGGGGGGGGGGGGACCAAAGACATCCAGTTTTCCTTCTTCTGATTCTTTCTGTGTTTCACTCGTTGCCCTCCCTAGGCCCTTTCCGAAACCCTTCGACGGACGGCGGACTTCACGTGCAAAAGCAACCGCAAAAGGGGCAAAACATAATAATAGTAGTGTTACAATCATGCGTTTTTTCATCAATTTGTTCTTTTTCCTGAGGATCTGCGACGAACGGGCAGTTTGTCCAATTTACCACATCCTCAACACGCTCTCTCACCAGTACCCTTCTCACCCTCATCTCAACCATGAGGATCATTCTAATCATCCCCGTACTGCTAATATCGATTTCCATGCACACTGTGACTCCAGTGAGAATCCCCACCAACCCCACCAACCCCACCAACCCCAATAACCCCAATAACCCCAATAACCCTGCCAGCAACAGCATGAACAATCTGAGGAAGCTAAATCTACGCTCGGTGACTGAGAATCCATTTGCGAATCTGAGGCTTACCAAGAAGATGCAGACGGCGGCGACGAAACAGCTGAAATATGGAGCTCCCACCTCTATTCAGCAGTCCGCTATTCCCTTAATTGCTGATGGTCAAGACGTGCGAATACATTCTCCGACAGGATCGGGTAAAACGGCAGCTTACGTGCTTCCCCTTGTCCAGCGCTTGACAAAAGCCGAGACTCCGACGGCTCGCTGCGCCCGGTGTCTCGTACTGGTCCCCACGAGGGAGCTCGCTGAACAAGTTTCTGATGTTTTTCAGGAAGTGTCGGATGCAGTGAGAGGCGATTTAACCATTCGAAAGGTATATGGGGGAGTTTCAATGAGTCCACAGCTGAAAACTCTCCAGTATGGAGTGGATGTGCTTGTCGCCACACCTGGTAGGTTGATCGACGTGATCGCAAACAATGGCACAGACATCAGCAGCACTGAACACCTCATCATCGATGAAGCAGATAGATTACTAAGTGGCGAATTCCTCGAGCAAGTAACGAAACTTTTAAAGTTATTGGGATCCGAGGAGCGCCAGACAATAGCTTCGAGCGCAACTTATAGCAAGACAATCGTCAATCGTGTCTCTGGCCTATTTCGCAAGGGCAAATTCGTCCGAGTTGGAAAAAGTGTTGCCGATACTGATGATATTGACGCCGCCGCCGGCGCAGCTGATGGCATCACCTACCGTGCTATCAAAGTTTCTTCACCAAAAAGGCGTATTGCGCTTCTCTCTGAAATTACAACAAGATTTGAGAACTCATTGGTATTTGTGGCGCAGAAGAAAGAAATCGATAGCGTGGCTGAGTGCCTCCGAAACAGTGGTATCAGCGCCACAACGGTCCATAGTGACCTCACACAGTCTGTTCGTCAGCAGCGACTAGACGATTTCAAGGCCGGTGGCGTTCGCGTTCTTGTCGCGACTGATGTAGCGGCGCGAGGAATCGACATCGATAGGCTGCAGGTGGTCGTAAATTATGATCTCCCGCGCTCTCCTCTTGATTTTAGACATCGATGCGGTAGGACTGGGAGGGCAGGGGCGACAGGCACCGCAATCTCCTTCATAACGGCGGACACGGAGGCACACCTCGAGCTAATTGAGAAAAAAGAAAAACTCAAGATTCCTCGCGAGGTTGTCGAAGGTTTCAGAGTTGATGAGGTTCAGTGGAGAAGGCGGAGAGCAGAGCTCAAAGAAACGCAGAGAGAATTGTCAAATGACAATATGATGGGTGGGATCAAGAGCACCACAAAGAAGAGTAAGAAAGACAAGCTAAGAGAGCAGGGGAAGAAGCCGTAGGAAAAAAATGGAAATGACCACAAGCCACAAAAAGCCGCAGGAAAAAAATGGAAATGACCACAAGCCACAAAGTTTCAGTGCCAGAAAAACACTCTACATTAATCTACGTCGTCCGTCCGCCTTGCGTCAACAATTTATAGCTTGCTCATTCTTCCCCACTCCCCGTTCTTAACATGTTTTAAACCTCCTATAACTCCCCCAATCAACCCTGCCACGAAATCGTTCTGGAACCTCTCCCGAACACAGAAGTCGTGCTTCACCCGTTCGTTATAAATCAGGTTCAAGTCATTGGACCTTCCGCAAAGAAACTCGCCACGTTTTTTCCGCTCTACCAGCTCGTCGAAATGACACTTTGGTGCCCACTGGTCACCGCCGCCGTACACAAAAGTTATGCCACATTTCGTCAAGACTTGCTTTAAATCCTCAAGATTGAATTTCTCGGGTACTAAGTTCATTTCATCGCTTCCGAGACGAATAAAATTCTCAGTGAACGGGACATTCGTGAACGAGTCGTATGCCACCTTTCTCCCAACCGGGTCTTTTATCGACAACGCGTGTTCCATCACAACATTAGCCACAAATCGACCTATAAAACCCGTCGTAGAAATCAGGCGAGCACCAGCACCTAGAATTTGTTGAGCCAAAGAGGGGAAATTGGCCACCAAACGATGGAGCAGGATTTTCTTGATTCGGATAAATGGCAGCATATGAAAGACGTGTTCAGTTCTGGAGAGGAAATCAGACCGCATAAGGAGCAGTTTGTTTATCATGTGGCACCCAATGCTGTGGCCTGCAAACACTAACCCATCACCCTCACCCCCTTCCTTCTGCAAAACGTAATCAACAAACGCAATCTTGTGCAGCACTTGGCCATGTAACGTCTGAGAAACATCTTCATTCCCCTCAGAGGTGTTCAGCCTAGAAGTTACACCCTGTCCTGCGTAGCTGCAGACATGGAACACCCAATTGATGTCAGGCCGGGAAGAATGCAGAAATGGAGCGAGAACTTTTAGGAATGGAATGTAGAACACGCAACAGGAGGGATTACCCGGAATCACCACAAAATGAACGGTGCGCTTCCTTTTCACCGCCGCTTTCACAGGTTGGAAGAATAACGTTTGTGTTGGGTAATCAAGTATGGTCACGGATTTAACAATAACCTCAGTCATGGCTCGTGTTTGTCGCTAATGTTCCGTTGTCTCCGATTCAATGCCTCTCTCGATTTTTTCTTCTCGAGGTGGTGGACTTTTTCCGGTTTTGGAGAAGGAGCGCCAAATCTCAAAAGTTTGTTGGCAGGCGCTATCTTCATTTTCGGCCAATCCCTACGTTACCAAACGGTTTACAATATCACAAAACCTATATCTACAGTCATTAAACTACGAAACGATTTTTAATTCAACCTGTTTCGCACCTGCACTTTTGCCGGGGGGGACATTTTAGAGTGGGTGTGGCTTGGAGTGTGACACAAAATGGTGACGGCCAACTCTCTGTACACCGTCGCTTCAGACCTCTATGCGTACACGCTATCTGCTTACAGCGAATCGGATTATCGTTCGACCATATTCTTCGGGGAGAAGCTCTTGCACCTGATGATGGAGGTGGATTTTGACCTTAATGACGACGCTGACGATGTAAATGGGGGAACAACAACCAGTCCCGATAGCACTCCACCGCACAACAACACCACTCCTAAATCTTTCCTTAAGAGCACTGCTGATGACTCCAAAGCCAGTGATCCTTTTCCAGAGCTGTGGCTGACTCTTGCCCGGGCTCAATTTAACCTTGGCAATAATCGGCGAGTGCACCGTACTCTTCGCTTGAGCGGCGTCCTCGCGGACGTATACCGACTGAATCCGCCTACAACTTCTCGAAAGGCCGATCCTGTTGACGCGATCACGCCTAGACATTTTTCTACTGTGATTTTAGCTGGTCAGACTTTACGACGTGAGGGGTCTTTCGACGAAATGGTCGATTTACTGGAGGTCTTTTGCGACAAGGTGAGAAAAGAGATCAACCGGCAATATAATAGCACTCAATCATCGCGCTGCAGGATGTGGTCTGGCAGTATTATTTGGTTGATCCCGCAATCCTATTGACGAAGAAGAACGCTAACACGCAATCTCTCCTCTTTCTCTTTTTCTCTTTTTCCTTTTCTCTTTTGTCCCCAGATCATTCCTGGCTGGGTTTGGGGCATAGTGGGCCGCGAGGGAGGAGAGCAAGAGCTGCAAAGGGGAAAAATGAGGTCAGAAATGGACTGGATCCGTTCGCGCGGCTTTGCATCTGATCCGACCACAACCCTCCACCCCCTTGCCACTGTCCTTTCCCTCCTTGGTGTTGCATACGACTCCTCTTCTTCATCACGGCTCAAGTCTCTCCTGGCCTTCAGGCTAGCCCTCGTCATCGACGGGCGCTGTGTCATGGCGTTTTCCGAGTGCCAGAAGAGGTTTTTGTTATCTGGGAGGGGCGGGGTGGATTTAGTCGACTCGATTTCTTTTTACCACCATGACCAAGATCCTTTGAACTCTTCCGGGTCGAACTCGTCAGAGTGGCTTCGGGATCTGTACTTTACAATGCTCAATGCCGACGATGACACCAAGACCACAGAAACAAACGGCGACCCAACCGATAACAACTCCGATAATGATGCCAACATTGACCTCATCTCGGAAGCATTTTTGAGGTTGGAGAGAGACTACCCACCGCTAGCCACAGACATCACGACACTCTCTTCGCGAGCAGCGAGGGCATATCGCCACCACAACATTGGAAAGGCGTCAGAATTGAGCGAAATGGCTCTGCACAGTGACCCAGGGTGCGAGGAGATTATTTTCACTCGTGTTTGCTGTCTAGTTTCAGGCATAACGGGTGGGCGTGGCTTTGGGTCGACCGGCGTGAACGGCTATTACCAAGGGGCGACCAATGCAACTTTATCGAAGGGCGTAATTTCCGAACTTTTCCACTACGCTCATCAATTGGTGGAAAACAGGCCGGAGCGAGCGAGCAGCTGGTTTGCTGTCGGTGGATACTATTTGGCCATTGGTCAGTACGAGTTAGCGCAGAGATATTTTGGAAGGGTGACAAGGATCGATCCGCGATGTATCGAGGGATGGGTTGGCTTTGGAAACGCGTTCGCACTGCAGGACGAGAGCGATCAAGCGATGAGTGCATACCGGGCAGGGCAGAGGTTGGGAGGTAGCCACGTGCCGCTGTTGTTTGTGGGGATGGAATATTTGAGGACCAACAATCTCACATTGGCAAACCATTTCTTGAACGCCGCTGTCGACATGTCGGCTGATCCTTGCGCTTTCAGCGAGCTTGGAGTCGTGGCGTTCAGGCAGAACGATTTCGTCAGGGCTAGCTACTTCTTCTTTCTGGCTATTAAGGTGTTTGTAAAGGTGCAAATCGAAGATGATAGGCTGGAAGAAGAAGAAGAAGGAGGAGGAGGAGGAGGGGAATTTAGTGGCGGTGTGGGTGGAAGTAGGAGTGACATTGTTTACAAAGGATACGAACAAGGCGAGGGAGGAGACAGCGAGTTCAACCAGCCCTTGCTAGACAATTACGGGAACGTCATTTTTGACAGGCGGATTGTACGAAAACTCCACGATAAATTCTGGGAACCCACCCTCAATAACTTGGGTCATTGCCTCCGAAAGCTTCGGCATTTCGACGATGCTATTTTCGTCTTCGAGAAGGCTCTATCATTGGACAACGAACCAACCGCAAGGAGCGCCCTCGCGTTTACGTACCATTGTGCGGGCGACCTTGACAAGGCTATAGATGGCTATCACGAGAGTCTCGCGCAACACCAGTCTGCCTTCGCGAGTGAGATGCTGAACAGAGCGTTGAGTGAGAGTATCAGTGCTGTTGACGAAGGCCTGTTCAGCGAAATGGATAGTTTTTTCGAGGACATTGGCGAGGGGTGCGGGATGGAAGGGGGGGGGGCTGGATCTCAGCTACATGGGACTCCCAAGAGTGCATTAAGCATGAGCACCGCAGGGGACGACTCAATATTCTTAGACGCTGCGAGTGGAGACGATGTGAGCATGGGATAGATAAAGAACACGAAAAAAACAATAGGCGAGGTTTGCCCCCCGAAACAAAGAGATGTTCCTTGTTACACATTATATTTACACATCCGAGAAATCGAGAACCCTAAAACTGAGGTATAATACACTCCTTCCCACCCCCATTCCTTCTTTATGAGTTCGCTTTTGTTTGTCTATGTACAAGACGGTGATTCGAATCACTCTGCCGGAGTCACCTTGGCCGTGTCCGAAGAAGACGAGGAACTGCTTACATCAGTTTCGGTAGCATCCGAGTCAGTCGAGCTAGCGGTAGACTCGAAAATCTTCTTTCCTATTACCTTTTCGGCCGCCCGAGTTGTCGCCTTCTTGCCTCGAGAGGTTGGCTGATTGATAATTGTGATACCATATTGAAACATGTAGATAAATGCGGGGATCATAACTTGGGGGGAACCGCCTCCACAAGGAGTTACCATTTGGCAGACCTGGAAATTACGAACAAAAATTCCAGAAAATTTCACCATGGTCCCAAAACCCAATAACAAGCTCGCAATTCTGTGGAGTGGAAGGTTTTTTGAGCAAGTTAGAAAATGGCAGAAAAATCGAACTCAAACTCGTAAGTCCGTCCATCTCACCTGCACATCTTCTTGATCTTCTTGAACTGAGGTGTAGGTTCCTTCGAACCACTTTTGAGTTGATTCGCGATTCGCTGACCGTAACTGAACATAATTATTGTCAATGAACCTGCCCAGATTGTCCCATTCATCATTTTCAAGGAGTTCATTTCACCACTGATCGCCCCCACATTTACTTCGGCGCCCTGCCAACGATATTCCATAAACCCTCCGACAATCTCAACTATATAGGTAAAATAAATCCCTACCGCACAGTAAATCTTGCACCATCTGGGACATCTCTTGGACTTGCCACCTGTTAGGTTTGTCAAAGGGAGAGTAAGATATTTAAAGTTAGATTTTTTGGGTTAAGTGTGGACGGGGACTCACCATCGACTATGGTCACCCAACTTCGAATCAAAATAAATGCTCCGTGAAAAGGAGCACTGACACAAGTTGCCGTGCTCATCGTATAGATAGTATCGATTCTCAACCTATTCGCATAACCCAAAACATCTATGCAACGAATGCAGTGGGCGAAACCGAGGAGAATACCGAGGAGGAGGAGCTGCTCAGTCACATTTGGGTTCGCCGGCAAAAACCACCTCTTATTGCGATCCTTGGGCTTCTTCTTATCATTAACACCTTTAAGGAAAACCAAGGACAATAAGAGGGGGATCAATGCTATGATTACCATAATCACGCATTGGTTGTTGTAGCCAGAGATTGCCTGAGATAGCGTGATGGAGCAGTCATTGAACACAACGTCATCCATCCCGGGTTCACCATCATCGTTCCACCCCTTGTTTATGTAGGGAAACTCGCAAACAGGTACAAAGTACCATTGAGGAGTCGACCCTTGTGCCGAGGGTCCCTCTTCATTGTCTTCACAAATATAGTGCAACATAGCCGCTTTGCTGTTGAACCGAGCTGATTGATTGTGCTGCAACAGTGTCTGACCTACAGTTGGACCATCGACCCATGGTCGAGGGTCAAGTACATCTTTAAACTCATGCAACAATCTAGAAGCCATTTGGGGAAGTCGAAAGTTGAAAGTGACTTGTCGATCTGATTTCTGTTGATTGTTTTAATGTTGACTGTCAGGTTTGTTTTGTTAGGTAAACAAGGTCGTCCTGTTGGGCGTGTTGTTCAATGGTGGTGCTGTATGTGTTGTGGCGATATTGTTTTGTTTTTTTGGGGGGTACTGGTTTTGTGAAAATTTTTAGGTTGAGGTTTTGGCCCGTCGTCCCGTCGTCGTTGTTTAGTTCAAGTCTATATGGATGGGTTGGCGTTGAATTGCATGTTGAATGGGTGAAATTTGAATGAAAGGGGTGGACCAAAATATGATTGAGATATGCTGGGTTTGGATAGGTAATTACTGCATTGTTTACATTTTAGCTCACTACAGAAGGTTCTAAACAAATCTTAAAAGCCAGGCTGAAGCTGCACCCAGATCAATCACTGTCACAGAGCAATCAGAAAAACTGGTGCTTTGCCAGTGAAACTAGACGATAGACTAGAACCGCACAATGAACGCAATGGCGATACAAACACTATAAATTTGATCCATATTTTGCGTCGGCATCAAAAACTCCGGCCGTTGAAAATGCCAAAAGCTGCTCCTATCGCTCCGTACATCGTGCCGCCAAGAACACTAAGAGGAATGCCTCGACGTGCCAAGTTCCAAACAATATCACTCCCACCAAATGGCATGCCAATCAAACGCCTCTCAACGCCAATCGCCCCAACTGTAAACCCAGCTATGAAATCATTTGTCAAATCTCGGCGCCCACGGATCTGCTCCAGGGGACAATGTACCGCAAGGTAGGCATATATGAAAGCACCGCTCGAGGCGACGTCACGAGCTGACACTCGTTGGCCTTGCATTAAAGAAATTCCATTCCATAACATAGCAGATGTAGCTGCTGGGAATATGTTGTTGGTGAGGCAGGGAATTTGATAATCGGGAGACGGAAATCCAATCCGCATCGTCACAGCAAAGGAGGACACACCTGCTAAAGGTGCATAGACAACTTCAACTCGCAGGTTTGATGTGAAACAAGGGTAAAAAGTAAAAAAATAAAAAACGAGTCCGAGGAAAAAGGAAAAACGGAGAGGAGAGTTTATATAGAGTTATCATTCACGATAACAATACGAATCCATGCGAGAACAATTGCAGAAGACCAAATCAAAGTCCCTAAATCGCTAAACTCGCGGGAACTGTGTCGTAAACAAAGACTGAAAAAGATGCCCTCAGGCTCCCCGAAAAAGCTTGTTAAAGGGCCCCCAAGTGTTGCGGGAAAGTCTGGTGATGCGAAGGTGGACCTCTCTACCCAGTTTTCAACTGATATTATTGCAACCCTCACCTCTCACCTTGATTCACTCCTGAATTATTTTGATGAGGAAGGCCTGCGCACTTTGACAGGAGAGGAGATGTTGAATGTAGAATATGTTGCTCAAGCGATGAGGGAAGTTATATCAGATGGTTGGTCAATCATCGGCAAGATGGGTATCACGAGAAAGAAAAAAAAGAGTTCTGATCCTGATGAAAAACCTCCAGACAGTGCTCTTTCTGATGAAAGAAAGACCACAATAGAAAGGTTTGAGAAGGAGCTCGTGTCATTGGATGTCATGGTATCTGACGTGTTAACATACTCAGTTCCTCGCTCTCGCATAGAAATGTACAGGCTACTGGTAGATTTACGGCCTCATTTCTGACTCCCACCCCTGGGAGTAGTGAGTAGTTTCAAAAACTCAGCTCAAGTAGAAAAACTATGGGGCATTTATGATGCATACCATAATGTATATAAGAAACCAAAGACACCTGAGCAACGAGCTGCTATACAAGCTATGAAAGGTTTGTCTACAATAACTTCTATTAGTTATTTAGGACTAGCTACTATAAGTTCTTGGACTGAGCCTATGTGGATTGGACAAAGAGCTGGGTGGTATAACATGCTTAAGGCTTCACCTACTGTAGCTGGATATGCGTTGAAAGGACTAGCTCGTTCTATTTATGGAGGGTCGGAAGGAAAAGATGCAAGGACTTCTTTTGGCCGAGACTTAC
>ENA-OWPI01003004-OWPI01003004.1-marine-metagenome-genome-assembly--contig:-NODE-3004-length-15012-cov-2.393371_pt1 | contig 15012 bp, 16 predicted proteins | sample MGYA00238138_ERZ651775 | MGnify/ENA primary metagenome ERZ651775 (study PRJEB26906, sample SAMN06265043) | marine metagenome | isolation source: Helgoland LTER site | place: Germany:Helgoland, sampling...
AAAATTTTCGTCACAAACAAAAGACAAGCTAGTTTCCTCTGAGGTCAGACCGGTAATAGAGGGTCTTGTGAACGAAAAATTGGCAGAGTGGTTTGAGGAGCACCCTGTTGAGTCAAAGATTATTATAAGTAAGGTAATAGAGGCGGCCTCGGCGAGGGAAGCTGCACGAAAAGCGAGAGAACTTACAAGGCGAAAGTCAGCAATGGATATTGCTAATTTGCCTGGAAAACTGGCTGATTGTCAGGAAAAAGATCCGAGTAAAACCGAAATATTTTTGGTTGAGGGTGATAGTGCTGGAGGCAGTGCAAAACAAGGTCGTTCAAGGTATAATCAAGCAGTTTTGCCTCTGCGTGGAAAAATACTAAATGTTGAGCGGGCAAGAGATGATCGAATGCTTTCAAGCCAAGAAATAGGTACATTAATTACGGCCCTTGGAACTGGTATTGGAAGAGACGAATTTGATATTGAAAAATTACGATATCACAAAATTGTTATAATGACTGATGCTGACGTAGATGGTGCTCATATTAGAACACTTTTACTAACTTTCTTTTTTAGAAAAATGAGAGAACTAGTGGATGGTGGTTACTTGTACATTGCTCAGCCTCCTTTATATAAAGTATCTCGAGGTAAGTCCGAAGTGTACTTAAAAGATGAAGGAGAACTTGAAAAGTATTTAATACAAATGGGTCTTGAAAATACAACCTTACGCATGGGTAATGGAGTGATAATAGCAGGATCTGATTTAGATGCAGTTCTTCAAGATACAAGAAAAATAGTCAATACCTTAACTTCTTTTCCAACGAAGTATTCACGATTTATTTTAGAGCAAGCAGCTATTTCTGGAGCATTTGATACCAATTTATCGACTTTCGACGCCGCAGAAACGGCAAAGTGCTTAGCACTTAGGCTCGATGAGTGTTCAGAAGAATATGAAAGAGGCTGGGTTGGTAGTGCCACAGACGATTCTGGGTTGAAATTAACCCGAACGGTTAGAGGTGTGGAAGAGGTAAGGATTATAGATGGTCAGACTTTGAGGTCAGCGGAGGCAATAAAGTTGAATGAAATGATTAACAAGCATTTGGATATTTATAAAACAGCGGCATTAATAAAAACAAAATCTAAAGAAGAACTTATTAACTCTCCAACAGAGCTTTTTGCTGCGGTTATGTCTGATGGAGAAAAGGGACTTACTCTTCAGAGGTATAAGGGTTTAGGTGAAATGAATCCTGATCAGCTCTGGGAAACGACCTTAGATCCTGATGCTCGAACATTACTGAGAGTGAAAATTGATAGAGAGGAAGATGCAACCGATATATTTAGTAAATTAATGGGCGATGTGGTAGAACCAAGGCGAGAATTTATTCAACAAAATGCTTTGAACGTATCCAATTTGGACTTTTAGTTTATTTGACTGACTTAGATATATTGCTAATTTGTAAAATTAAAATTGCTGCCATCACTAGTAATACTCCAATTATTTGTTGAGACACAAGTTTTTCTGATAGAATTAAATGGGCAATTAAAACCCCAAAAAATGGATTTAGAAAGTGAAAAGCGGCCGCTTTAATTGGACCTATAAAATGCAGCAACTTGAACCAAATAACTGTCGCAACCAGTCCAGGGAAAATGGTTGTATACAAAAAAGCAGCAAGCAATCTAAATGTCCAGGTAACTTCCCAGGTCTCAAATGCTACGCTCAGTGGAAATAGAGTAATGCTTCCAACTATCATTTGTAATCCTATCATCATGAGCAAGTTTTTTCCTGATGAGTGGCGAACTATTATTGTAGCTATCGCGAGTGCAACGACACCACATAAACAAAAAATAACCCCAATTGTGTTTAATTTACTGGTTGTACCTGCGTTCATTATGAAGATCACACCAAACAAACCAATTAATAAACCACTTAATCCTACTTTGCTTAAACGTTCCTTTAAAAAAAACCATGAAAAAATGGTGACAATGAGGGGTAGGAGGCTTGCAATTATAGCTGCTAGGCTTGCATCGATCCATTGCATTGCAACAAAATTTAAGCCTAGGTAAACTGTATTTTGGCAGAGACCAAAAATGCAAATCGCATACCACTCTGGCTTGGAAAAACTTATCGATTGATCCAAAAAATAAGCTATTACCATCGCTATGGTGCCAGATAAAAGGAAACGTAGTGATAACAGTAAAAATGGAGGTGCATCGAACATTGCAATTCTTGCAGATGTAAAGGCACTTGACCATATCATGGCGAATAATAGCCCTAAAATTATATCGCGTATTTTCATATTTATTAAATCATAAAAAAAAGGCTACCATAATGGTAGCCAGATTATTTATTGTATCCAATGTTTTTATGAATTTATAACGTCTTTAAGAGCTTTTGCTATTGTCACCTTTGCCACTCTGTCAGCAGCTTTTTGCATTTGTTCACCAGTGGCTGGATTTCGTACCATTCTTTCAGGTCTCGCTCTGCAGGCAAATTTACCAAGCCCAGGTAGGGTAACTGCACCCCCACTAGCAACTTCTTTAGTTACGATTGCTGATAACGCTTCAAGAGTTCTATTTGTAGACGCCTTGTCAGAATTAGTTGCCTCTGCTAACGAGGCTACTAGTTGGGTCTTTGTCATTGGTTTTTGTGTCATTTTTCTACCTATATTGAATTTAAAAGCCTTTTTGAGGCTACCACAACGGGATTAAGCCCATTTTTTAAAAGAATTACAATCATCAAAATTGACTATAATTGAAATTAAAAAAAAATAAATAATTAATATGGTAATTATGCAAAAAAGATTTGAAAAAAGCTCAGGAATTAATCCTGAGCTTCATTTTTTAACATATTGGAGTGTAAATTATGAATTTTTTGAAAACTCAGGATAAGCATCCATCCCTAACTCCGCTTTATCTAGCCCTTGGATTTCTTCTTCTTCAGAACTTCGTAAGCCGATAGTTGATGATATTATGTAAAATACGAGTAAAGATATAGTAAAAGTGAAAACTCCAATTACTAGAATACCATAGAGTTGAGTGATCAAACTGGCTTCGCTATTGCTAAAAACGACAGCTAGCGTCCCCCAAATTCCTGCTATCAGATGAACTGGTATAGCACCTACAACATCATCAATTTTGAGCCGATCTAACATTGGAACTGTAAAGATGACTAGTAAACCGCCTACTCCACCAATTAATGTAGCAGCACCAAGTGATGGGGCTAAAGGTTCCGCAGTGATTGAAACAAGTCCCGCTAGTGCGCCATTAAGTGCCATAGTCAAGTCGACTTTGCCGTAGTAAAATTGAGTGGCAATGATTGCGGAAAGTACACCGCCAGCTGCAGCCGCGTTAGTATTTGCGAATATTCTTGAGATGTCTGCTACGTCACCAATAGTGCCCATTGCTAATTGTGATCCTCCATTAAAGCCAAACCAGCCTAACCACAATATAAATGTGCCTAGTGTCGCTAGTGGTAAATTTGACCCTGGCATTGGTATAGTTTTTCCGCTGACGTAGCGGCCGATGCGAGGTCCGATAATTATAGCTCCTGCTAGAGCAGCCCATCCTCCAACAGAATGAACGATAGTGGAGCCCGCAAAGTCTGAAAACCCTGCTTCGCTTAAAAAGCCTCCACCCCAAGTCCAGCTCGCACTTAATGGGTAAATTATTGCAGTCAACAACAGTGTAAATAAAAGAAATGGCCAAAGTTTTACACGCTCAGCTATTGTTCCTGAGACTATGGATGCGGTAGCGGCACAAAACATTAGTTGGAAGAAATAGTCCGATCCGGTAGAAGCATAGGAAAGATCATCAGCATTTTCAGCTGTTATTCCTACAGCCTCTAGAACCGCAGTATCTTTAAGCGGAATGATATAGCCAGATAAAAATCCTTCAATAGTCCAATTTCCAAGCGGATACATCAGATTATATCCTAATATGTAATATCCAACCGCAGCGAGTGAAAATAGTGAGATATTCTTAGTTAGCTGCATTGTAGTATTTTTTGATCTCACTAAGCCAGCCTCAAGCATACAAAAACCGCATGCCATGAACATTACAAGAAATCCTGCAACTAAGAAAAGAAGGGAGTTAAGAATGAAGATACCATGTTCTGGTACTTCTTGTGCGAGCGCTGGCGAAGCTACAAATAATATTGTAGCGAACAGACCAATAAAATTAGTAATTTTTGACATTTAAGCCTCCATTTATAATTGTTTTAATTTGATTTTTAATTAAAGAGCATCGTTACCGGTCTCACCAGTTCTAACCCTCAGGGCCTGTTCTAAAGGCAGTACAAAAATTTTCCCGTCACCAATTTTTCCTGTCTTAGCTTTTGTGGAAAGCTGGTCCACTACTTTATCTACATCTTCATCTGACACGGCCATTTCTAACTTAATTTTTGGTACAAAGTTTACAGCATATTCCGCCCCTCTATAAATCTCGGTGTGACCGGCCTGTCTCCCATAACCTTTTATCTCTGTAACCATTAAACCTTGAACCCCAATTTCGGTGAGAGCTTCTCTTACTTCCTCCAGTTTAAATGGCTTGATTGCCGCTATGATTAATTTCATATAACCTCCTAAAAGTATTTGATAGGGCTCCTATTCTAGGCGCCCTTGAAATTCTTAAATTGCCCAAGTAGCAGAAATGTGAAATGATAAATTGTAAAGATTTTTCAAAAATCGAATTTATTGCTTAAAATATAACCATAAAAAATATTATGCCTAAAATTTAACCAAATTTTACTATCTTATTAAATGTATTCTTTAAAATATTTGTTTGAAACGGTCGCCTAATGGTCCAAAAGTACACAAAAAGTCGATTGAAAAACGTTAACAAAAAAGGGGGGGCTAGGCGTAAAGTCAAAACTAAAGTTAATTTGAAACTACTGGTAAGCTCAGCGCTTAAAAAATTGAAAAGTTTTCTTGTTTGGCTAAGTATTAGAGCTTCAATTATTTTTTTGTCGTCCGCGGTTACAACGATTGTTTACTTTTATTTGATTATTCCTCCATTTGAGGATGTCCTGGATGGCCGCAAGCAAGGCTCAGTAACGTTTTTAGATAAAAACGGTGAAGCATTTGCTTGGCGAGGCCAACAATTTGATCAATCCCTTCGATCAACGAATGCTAGTCCACATTTAGTTAATGCCATAATATCTAGTGAGGATCGAAATTTTTATGGGCATTTTGGCGTTTCTATAAGAGGGATAATTGGTGCCATAATAATAAATCTGCGCGAAGGAAGAGGCCCGTTAACTGGCCATGGTGGTTCTACGATTACTCAACAGGTGGCGAAGTTGTTGTGTTTAATGAATGAGATAAAATCAGAAACAAATTGTAGACAGCAATCTATTGCACGAAAAATTTTAGAATTACCATTTTCAGTAGCTTTGGAGCTTAAGTTTACAAAACCAGAAATACTTTCAATTTATATGAATAGGGTCTACTTGGGTGCCAGTACCACTGGGTTTGAAGCAGCTTCTCAACGTTATTTTGCTAAATCAGCAACTGAAAGCTCCTTAACAGAGGCAGCCATGTTGACGGCACTTTTAAAAGCTCCTTCACGCTACGCACCAACAAATAACCTTAAGCTAGCACAGAGCCGTGCAGCAATTGTTATCCAGTCAATGCTCAAGCAAAAGTATATTTCTGAATCTGCAGCCTCTCAAGCGATAGGTATGCCAGCAAGACTATCAAAAAAAGCAGCTGCTGCTTACGGGGTACATTTTGCTGACTGGATTATGTCAGACGCACCTAAAGTTCTTACAGTAAAAACAACTGAAGATATCTTAATAAGAACAACATTTGATCCAGAGGTTCAAGCACACATTGATAATACTGTTTCAACAATTTTTAAATCAAAAGTGAGGTCTGGCTCAAAAGCTGAGATTGCTGTTGTAGTAATGTCAGCGTCTGGTGATGTGATTGCTATGTTGGGTGGCAGAAAAGATACAAGGACCCCAGGGCAATATAATCGAGCGTTCCAAGCCTTTCGACAACCTGGTTCAGCATTTAAACCATTCGTTTATGCAGCAGCACTTCAGCAAGGGTACTCGCCAAATTATTTATTAAGTGATACTAAAAAACCACCTAAGAAATTAATTAAATTAAAATATTGGCCCAAGAATTATGATGATAAATATATTGGTGTAGTCCCAATGAGTTATGGGCTGATAAACTCGGTTAATACCGCAACAGTTGATTTGGCCAGCCTTGTTGGTATTAACAATGTGATAAAGTTGGCTAAAGGGCTGGGAATTAAGTCAGAACTATCGCCAAATTTATCACTCGCTTTAGGATCTTCGGAGGTTTCGCTTTTGAACTTGACTGGTGCTTATGCTGGCTTTTTGAATCAGGGGCGACCGATCTATCCAAGAGGTTGGTTGGACCTTCGGCTTAAGTCCACTGAGGAAGTGTTAATTAGTTCAGTTAAGGAAACATCTGAACAAGTTATAGATAAAAATACATCACAAGCATTAATTCATATATTGTTGGCGGCAGTTCAGACGGGGACAGGAAAAAGTGCTCAAATCAGCGACTGGCACATAGCAGGTAAAACTGGAACAAGTCAGAATGCTCGTGATGCTTGGTTTATAGGCTTCACTTCAAATTATATTATTGGAGTCTGGATGGGTTCAGATGATAATACCCCTTTGAAAGGAGTTGTAGGTGGAAATTTGCCATCAGTAATTTGGGCTGAAATAAGCAAAAAGATACACCTAAAAAAACCTAATAGAATCCAAACTTTATCAGCCAAACAATTTAAATTGTCGCGCAGTGGTAATTTAAAAAGGAACGAAAATCCTGATTTTGAGTTAGATAATAAAAGAAAAGAACGAAGTATTTTTAAAAGATTACTTGACTACTTAAGACGTAACAATCAACGATAATTATCATTAAGGTTTTTGTAAGTCATTAATTAAGGACTGAATAGAACCCTTTTGTACTGTTAACCGATTTTTGATTTCTTCCCGCTCCATAGTCAACATTGAAATATCCTCAATTATTATATCGATAAGCTTGAAAGAATCTGTTTTTTGCCATACTTGCCATTTTATTGAAACTGGAGAAGTGCCAGGCATAATTAACCGTGTATTTACTAAAACCCCTCGTTTGCCGGCATCAACACTTCTTTCTAACACAAGTGATGCACCACGGAACTCGTCAAATTGCTTCCCATATTTTTTTACCAAATAGCCTGTAAACGCATTTGCAAAATCATGTCTTGTTTCGGCACTCAATGTTCGCCATTTTGAACCAAGCGCTGCTCTCGCAATGGTCATGGTATTTGCGTTGTTTTGAAATAATTCGAGTAATTTCCGTTGCTTTTCGCTAACGGTGATTTTTTCGTTTACGACCTGAATTATATTTGAGCCAAGATTCTCAATAAAGGCTTCTGCTAGTTTTACTTCATTGGCCCTTCCAGGTGTTAAGGTTATAAAAAAAACCAGAGCTATTATGCTAAGTTTACAAAGACATTTAAAACTAAGTTCCATAAAAGCCATTTATATTCCTTTCATTAGAATAGAATTATTTAAATAAAGCCTCACTCTAATTAAAGCGACTACTCAATTAATTCAATTGGTGAATATAGTTATTAAACAATTTATTTAGATTTGGTGACATTTAAGAGTTGTAAACCAAGGTGAAATATTAAATTAATAAACATAGAAAATGTTTTGAACAAAGAGGTTAAAATGTCGAATGATATTGAGAAGAGGTTAGTAGAACTTAAAATTACTTTACCCAATGCAGCAGCACCTGCTGCAAATTATGTTCCTTTCGTTAGAGTTGGAAATATGTTATTTGTTTCAGGCCAAGTTTCTCAAGATTCTGATGGCTTGGTTATTGGAAAGCTCGGGGCAGATTTTAGCTTGGATAATGGTTATAAAGCCGCTCGATTGTGTGGTCTAGCTCTAATTGCTCAGGTCAAGTCTGCTTGTGGGAACGATTTTAGTAAATTAAAACGCGTTGTTCGGCTAGGAGGGTTCGTTAACTGTACTGGTGATTTCATCGAACACCCAAAAATTATTAATGGAGCGTCTGACTTGATGGTTGAAGTTTTTGGAGAAAGAGGTACACATTCGCGGGCTGCCGTTGGATCTGCTTCTCTTCCGATGGGTGTTGCGGTTGAAGTTGATGGTGTATTTGAGCTAACTGACTGAAAACGATGGGGTCTTTAGAAGCAGTTCCTTTGCCAAAATCATATTTCGATGCCCCTTTTGCACATCGTGGATTACATGACTGCGGTGGTATTTTTGGGTTCGACCGAACAGAGAACTCTCCTTCAGCGTTTCGATCCGCCATACGTGCGGGATATGGCATCGAGTTGGATCTCCAACTATCCTCTGACGGCGTGCCAGTTGTCTTCCATGATAACAGCTTACAAAGACTCACTAAACTTGATAAAAAAGTCAGCGACCTTGAAATTAAATTCTTAAAAGAGTTAAGGCTGCCAAATAATGAAAGCATTCCAACATTTCACGAGTTTTTGGAATTAGTTTCTGGGCAGGTACCAGTTTTGGTTGAATTAAAAGATCAAGACGGTTTTTTAGGTTCGAATATCGGTAGGCTCGAACATGCGGTCGCTAAAGCTTTAAGTAAATATTATGGTCCAATTGCTGTGATGTCTTATAATCCTTATTCCATCAAAGAATTTGGATTGAAACTTCCTTCTATACCAAGAGGACTTGTCACGGAGGCATTTAAAACAGCAGATTGGCCAAAATTAAGTATTGAAACACTTATGTACCTTCGTACGTTCAACGCTGTCAAAGAAGTTCAAGCCAGTTTTGTGTCGCATAAATATTCAGACTTAAATATCAATTTTATTAAGAAAATGCCCTCACACGTAAGAGTTTTCTCATGGACTATACATAATAAGAAGGCTTGCGAAGTCGCTTTAAAGCAATCCCAAAATATAACGTTTGAGGGTTTTTTCCCTGATTTTAGTTTAATTAGGCAAACAAAAGAAAACACAAAAAGAAAATAAAAATCGTTAGAATGACAAGTATTAAAGTATCATTGATAAAAAATATAAAAGATATTGATCAAAGTATTTGGGATTCTTGTGCCTGTCCTGAGGTTAAGAATGGTAGTAGACCAATTGACCCATTTACAACATTCCGCTTCTTATCAGCGCTTGAAGAAAGTAAGTCTGTAGGGGAAGGAACTGGTTGGATTCCTCATTACCTTCTAGCGAAAGATAGTGGAGTTGTTGTAGCTGTAATGCCGCTTTATTTAAAAAGTCATTCTCAGGGAGAATATATTTTTGATCATAATTGGGCACAAGCTTACACACAAGCTGGTGGTCGCTATTATCCAAAACTTCAGATTTCAGTTCCTTTTACACCCGTATCAGGTAGAAGAATTTTGGCAAAACAAGGAATGGAGATGGTAGCTGGGAGTGCACTCATAGAAGCAACAAAAAAAATTGCAAAGGATAATAATGTTTCTTCAATTCACTTAACTTTTTGTACTGAAAAGGAGGTAGGTTGTTCCCAACAGTGGGACCTATTAGACCGCAAAAACCTACAATATCACTGGACTAATATAGGTTATGAAAACTTTGACCATTTCTTGAGTCACCTATCATCGCGGAAGCGAAAAGCGGTCAAGAAAGAAAGGCGGACTGCCTTAGAGTTTGGTGGAAAAATCCAGCAGCTGACTGGTAACGATATTACGCCAGACGTATGGGACTCATTTTGGAATTTTTATCAAGATACCGGCCAAAGGAAGTGGGGGACTCCTTACCTAACACGTTCTTTCTTTGACATTATGCAAGAAAATATGAGGGAAGATATACTATTGGTTATAGCTGAAAGACATCAAAAGCCTATTGCTGCTGCTCTTAACTTCATAGGGAGGGACAGTTTGTACGGCCGTTACTGGGGGTGTAGTGAAGACCACTCGTGCCTTCATTATGAATTATGTTACTATCAGGCTATTGACTATGCTATTCGTAATAAATTGAGTTCAGTGGAGGCAGGTGCACAAGGTGAACACAAAGTTGCTCGGGGATATTTGCCATCAATAACTAATTCTATGCATTGGTTTTCTAACAAAGATTTTAGTAGAGCAGTAGAAAATTATTTAACTGAAGAAAAATTGATCATGGATGATCAGTATATGCAAATCTTAAAGGAAGGTCCTTTTAAGACTGTATTAGATTAAAATCTGAATGAAAAATAAACAGAGGATAACAAAATGAAAAAAATATTAATAAATCAGAGGGAAACCAGTTTGGCACCGTTTTTAAAAAGTGGTTGGTCTTATTTAAATGATCGTGATGCCTTAACTAAAACGTTTACCTTTGTAAATTTTATTGAAGCATTTGGCTGGATGTGTAAGGCAGCTATAGAATCAGAAAAATTGAATCATCACCCTGAATGGTCAAACGTTTATAAGACTGTTGAAGTTACACTTACAACACATGATGTTGGCGGTTTGAGCGATCTTGATCTGACATTAGCTTCGAAATTAGATTCACTAGTTTAAACAGAAAATATTTTTTGAGTTAGTGATAGAAGTGTCTCCCCTGAGGTCATCTCGCAGCTACTACGTTTTTCTTCTAGCTGAATATGCCTGATTACATTATTTTCCAATATCATCGCCACTCGTTGAAGGCGATTAAAAAAACCCACTGGTGGTACAGAAAAATTTAATTTAGTAGATTTTGCAAACTTTGACTCTGCGTCAGTTAATATTTTTATTCCTCCTTTTGTTGCTCCAGTAGCTTCTCCCCAAGCTTTCGCGACGTGAACATCATTCACAACAATGCAGATGATTTCATCAATGCCATTTTTGAACAAAGCATCTGCAGTTCGTATAAGACTTGGAAGGTGATCATTTGTACAGGTTTGGGTAAAAGCACCTGGCATACCTATCAAAATAATTTTTTTGTTTTTTGTCAAATCTGAAAGATTTACTTCTACTGGACCATCATCTGTCATTTGGGCTAAAGTAGCATCAGGTAGTTCCTGATTTATACTAAGGTTCATCAAATCAGCCTCATTTTTGTAAATTAGTTTTTAGCCTCATTTACTATAATATATATCCCGAGTATTATAGGCAAGAGCTGTACGCTAGTAATTTTTTTTGAGAGATGCAATGGGTGAAATGGTTATTATAGGTGGTGGACAAGCAGGCTACTCGGTGGCTGCAAAGTTACGCATTTTGGGTTTTAAAGGTAGCATAGAGATTATATGTGCTGAAAATAGTATTCCTTATCAGAGGCCCCCCTTATCAAAAAAGTTTCTAATGGGAGAAATCCCCAAAGAGAGAATGTTTATAAGGCCAGAGGCATTTTATAAAGACAACAATATATCCCTTCGCCTCGGAGTAAAGGTAAAAAAAATTGATAGAAGTACTTCTGAAGTATTGTGCAGTGACAATAAAAAAATTTCTTATGAGAAACTTTTTTTGACGACGGGCGCCACTCCTAATCTTTTCCCTGACAAACTTGGGGGAAAATTAAAGGGTACGTATTATGTAAGATCACTGGCTGACATAGAAGCTGTTGTTCATGAATTTAAATCTGAGCGACACCTGCTGGTTATAGGTGGTGGTTACATTGGTTTAGAAATAGCAGCGGTTGCTCGAAAGAAAAATTTGCATGTCAGACTTGTGGAAGCTGAAAATAGAATACTAAAAAGAGTTGCTTCTGTTCAAACCGCTAACTTTTTTAGAGACCTTCATAATGAGAATGACGTCGAAATTATCGAAGGAAAATCAATCAGTAAACTTATAGGAGAAAAAGATACCCTTGAGGGTGCAGTTTTAGACGATGGTACAGAAATACTTGCTGATTTTGCTGTAATCGGAATTGGAGTGAAGCCGTGCTCAAATTTAGCAAGTGACTCAGGGCTGAAAGTAAATAATGGAATAACTGTTGATTGCTTTTGTCAGACATCAGATTTTAATATTCTTGCGGCGGGTGACTGCACTAATTTCCCAATTGGTTCAGGTCGGTTGAGGTTAGAATCAGTTGGCAATGCAATTGATCAGGCAGAAGTAGCAGCGGCGACGGCACTAGGCATTAAAAACCCCTATCATGCAAAACCTTGGTTTTGGTCTGATCAGTATAACGTAAAACTTCAGATAGCGGGTTTAAGTTCTGAATATGACCAAGTATTAGAAAGAAAAGAAACAAATGCAGTATCTTTTTGGTATTTTAGAAATAAGAAATTAATAGCGGTTGACGCCATAAATGATGGAAGAGCTTACATGGTGGCAAAAAGGCTCATCGAGCTTGGAGAATCACCGGATCCCGTTATTCTTTCAGATCCTAATTTTGATTTGAAGTCGTTGTTAACGAGACATTAAATGCGAATAGTAGGTGGTAAGTGGAGGGGTAGAGGATTAACTAGGCTTTCAAATAGAGTGGTAATGGAAACCTTGAGGCCAACAATGGATAGAGTGAGAGAAACTCTTTTTAATATTCTTCAGCATGGCGATTTTTCTACATTGAGAGAGGCCAGAGTTTTAGACCTATTTTCCGGAACTGGAGCGTTGGGCCTGGAAGCATTGTCGCGAGGAGCCAAGCAAGTTAGTTTTGTTGATAAAGAAGAAAAATCACTCAAACTTGTAAGAGAGAATATTATGCTGTTACAAGCAGGCAAAGAAGTGACCATATTAAATAGAGATGCGACAAATTTAAGTAAAAACATTGGAAAATCTTTTGACTTGATTTTTCTGGACCCGCCCTACGGAAAAGGTTTAGGTGAGTTGGCCGTTCGCTCTGCTTTAAATGGCAACTGGATTTCGAAAGATGCGACCATAGTTTGGGAGGAGAGTGCTGAAATCAATCCTCCAAATGAGCTATATTTAGTAAAAAGTAAATCAATAGGAAGTATCTCTTTAAATTTTTTAAAACATAGTGAAAACTAAATTTCATAGAAGAGTTAATAGTCTAAATTTTTGAGGTAAGTCTAATGAACAAAAAAAATACAACTCATTTTGGTTTTAAAACTATCTTATCAAGTGATAAATCGTCTTTAGTTCATGATGTTTTTACCAATGTCGCGTCAAAGTACGATTTAATGAACGATGTTATGAGTCTTGGTATTCATAGGTTGTGGAAAGATGCATTAATGGATTGGTTGAACCCACAGCCTGGTCAACATCTTTTAGATGTTGCTGGTGGTACTGGTGACATATCATTCAGATTTATAAACAGGGCTAAAGGTTTGGCAAAGGCAACTGTTTTCGATATGACCGAGTCTATGCTCTATGAGGGACAAAAAAGAAGTGAGGCTGCAAATTTAGCAAAAAAATTAGAGTGGGTTTGTGGTGATGCGATGTCATTACCTTTTAAAAATAACATGTTTGATGTTTATACGATATCATTTGGAATTAGAAATGTGACAGAGATAAGGAAGGCAATTGCTGAAGCTTATAGAGTTCTGAAAATTGGTGGCCGGATAACTGTTTTGGAGTTTGGACAAATGCCAGATGAATTATTACAAAAGATTTATAATAAATATTCGTTTAAAGTTATACCGGAACTGGGAAGACTGATTGCTGGTGATAGGGAAAGCTATCAGTATCTTGTTGAAAGCATTAGAAGGTTTCCAAAGCAAGATGATTTTGCAGAATTGTTGAGGTTTGAGGGTTTTGAAAATGTAAAATATAGAAACATGAGTTTTGGTATAGCTGCGATTCATTCAGGTTGGAAAGTTTAAATGCGGGGACCACACAATTTTTGGCGGTTAATAAAAACTGGAGCTACGTTTGAAAGAACTGGAGCTATGAGCCTGGCTATGGATGCATTGAGTGCCCCTAAGTCTTTGAAGCTTATATCGAAACTACTTGTTTTTCCTTTTAAATATCTTGGGTTAAAAGGTGATCTAAAACAGCCTCCAATTTTAAGATCCTTAACTGCTTTAGGGCCTGCTTATATTAAGTTCGGCCAACTTTTATCGACGCGACCTGACGTAGTGGGTCAGAAATTGGCTGAAGAACTGAAAGTTTTGCAAGATGCACTGCCTCCTTTCAGTCAAAAAAAGTCAATTGAAACTATCGAGAAAGAACTTGGTTTAAAACTGGATGAGACTTTTTCAAGTTTTAGTGAACCTATAGCAGCGGCTTCCCTGGCCCAAGTTCATATGGGAACTCTCAGAGGTACTGAGAAGGTTGTAGCTGTTAAAGTTCTGCGGCCTGGTGTTGAGAAAGCTTTTTTAAAAGACGTAGATGCTTTTTATCTTTTAGCAAAAATTGTTGAACTTTTTTCGAAATCCTCTCGACGGTTAAAACCGATAGCAGTTGTTGAGCACTTTGACGGTATTGTCAGAGAAGAGTTAGACTTAAGAATGGAGATTTCAGCAGCAGCTGAATTTAAGTCAAATACGCAAAACGACGATAAATTCGAGGTGCCTTCAGTGTTTTGGGATTTGTCGAGTCGGAGAGTTTTGACAACTGAATGGGTATCTGGAATCCCGATTGGAAACGTTGAAGACATACGAAATTCTGGCACTAATATGGAGGATATAGCTACTCTGATTATGGAGTCTTTTTTGCGGCAGGCTTTGAGGGATGGTTTTTTTCATGGCGATATGCATCAGGGTAATTTGAAACTTGGGGCTGATGGTACTTTGTTTGTAATGGATTTTGGAATAATGGGTCGGATTGATTCTTATACTAGGCGCGTTTATGCAGAAATCCTGATGGGCTTCTTACAAAAAGATTATAGGCGTGTGGCTGAAGTACATTTTGAGGCTGGTTATGTTCCGCAAGGTCAGGATGTGGAAGCCTTTGCTCAAGCACTAAGATCAGTAGGAGAACCTATCTTTGGGGTTGAAGCTAAGCAAATTTCAATGGCACGACTACTGGCGCATCTATTTGACGTAACTGAAAGGTTTGGTATGGCGACACGGACCGAGCTATTATTGCTTCAGAGATCTATGGTCGTGGTTGAAGGTGTATCTAGGAGTTTAGATTCCAATATTAATATGTGGGAAACAGCTCGACCAGTTGTGGAAAATTACATTAAGCAAAATATGGGTCCAAAAGCTTTTTTAAATGATACCATAAA
>ENA-OWPI01003007-OWPI01003007.1-marine-metagenome-genome-assembly--contig:-NODE-3007-length-15003-cov-3.426437_pt1 | contig 15003 bp, 21 predicted proteins | sample MGYA00238138_ERZ651775 | MGnify/ENA primary metagenome ERZ651775 (study PRJEB26906, sample SAMN06265043) | marine metagenome | isolation source: Helgoland LTER site | place: Germany:Helgoland, sampling...
TTAGAAGTTGACCCTACAAATCCAGAAGATGCATTTCATCCTGATATGGTAAAATTGAAAAACCACTACTGTCAAAAAGTAGCATGGTACTTAAAACGCATTGGGCAAGATACTGGACGTTGGGATCGAGTTGTACGTGGCGAAGTACAACCCTATGCATTAATGCATGAAAATGATCCAAACAAACATCTTGGAACTTATACAACAGTCAACGGAAAAACCACACTTAAAAGCTAAGGAGTTCAGATGAAAAAAGTATACGTAACTTGGCACGATGTACAAAGACAAACTCAAGAGATACTACGTCAGATGCAGAAAGATTCATGGAAGCCTGACTTTATCGTGGGTATAACAAGAGGTGGACTCACATTAAGTAACTTGCTTAGTCAATACCTAGACGTTACAATGTACACGTTAGATGTAAGGCTACGTGACGGAAAACATGTTCCATGTGAAAGCAATCGAAAATTAGCTGAAATAGCATTTGGTATGAATGATGGTAGAAGCACTGGTTCAAGATGGGATGTCGGACAACGTAAAAAAGTTCTTGTTGTTGATGACATTAACGACTCAGGTGCAACTATCAATTGGATTAAAAACGATTGGGAAAACACTATTAACAAAGCCATCAATGATAATGTGCTTTATGTTTGGAACACTATCTGGAATGATACAACACGTTTTGCAGTCTTGTATGATAATGTTGCCAGTGATGCAGTCCTTAAAGTAAACTACGCCGCAGAAGAAATAAACAAAGTAGATGATCCAAGTTGGATTGTTTTTCCATGGGAAGAATGGTGGAGTCGTTGGAATCCAAATGAAGAGGTTATGTGATAATGACTGTAACTTACATGAAAGAAGGTTCTCCTAAGAGTTGGGATAAAAGTTTACGTAGATACGAAATAACATGGCCAGATGGACGCAAAGAAATTTGGAAGGATATTACTGCACGTGATTGTTTGACAAAATACGAAAACATGGATCCAATGGGTAACGGATTACAACTACGAGAAATAGTTGGTAAAGAACTACAACTACAGAAAGTAACCGAATCTAAATGAGTGGACAACGTCGTTGGCTGAAAACTTGGGCAAGAACAGTTGGTATGCCAATTGGTATGACTGATGATGACAAACCGGAGTTTTTGCCTATAACACAACAAAATGTACGACTTGCTTTGGCTTTGAGGACCTTTTGGATAGTCTTGCATATTGTTACATGTTGTGCTATAATAATGGGTAACGGAAGGACATTAGGAATATGGTAGAAGAACAATTATCTTTGCAACTGGAACAATCAGTGCCCAGTGAGAAACAAGCAAAACTAAGATACAGTGAAGCCTTTTATTCAGTGCAAGGCGAAGGCAAGTTTGTAGGAGTACCTAGTGTATTCTTACGTACATTTGGTTGTAACTTTAGATGCATGAACTTTGGTTTGGATAGATCAGAGCCGATGCGTGATGAAAAACAAAAATCTGGTATTATACACAATCAAGAAGTACAAGGCCTGCTTGATACAGGCATACATAAAAATACAAAAGAGTTCAATGACTTGCCAATAATACACACAGGATGTGATACATATGCTAGTATTTACCCTGAGTTCAAACACTTCAATATGTTACGTACAGTTGATGAAGTAGTTGAACACTTAATCGGTCTACTGCCAGAAGGCAAGTGGACAATGGATAATGGACAAGACGTACACTTGATAATGACAGGTGGTGAGCCACTACTTGCTTGGCAAAGATTGTATGTTGAGTTGTTTGAGCATCCAAAAATGAAGGACTTGAAAAATGTTACTTTTGAAACAAATACGACGCAGATGCTTCATAGAGACTTTAAAGATTATCTCACCAATCAGAAGAGGTTTGAGATTACTTGGAGTTGTTCCCCAAAGCTCTCAGTTAGTGGAGAACCTTGGGAGACTGCTATTAAGCCTGCAGTGGCTTGTGATTATGCTGGTGTGGACGGTAGTAACATGTATCTCAAGTTTGTGGTTGCTGATCGTGTTGATATTGACGAAGCTGGTAGAGCTGTTGCAGAATATCGCAAAGCAGGTATCGACTGTCCTGTCTATCTCATGCCGTTGGGTGGTAGGAGCGAAGAGTATGTTCTCAATGTCAAAGAAGTCGCAAGACTCTGCATGGAAAGAGGATGGAGGTTTACACCCAGACTACACATTAGTCTCTTCGGCAACGCCTGGGGCACCTAGCACGCCATTGGAGAAAGCAATGAAGGCACCAATTAATTTAGATAAATTACGTAATAAAGGACTATAATGGATTTACACAAAATGAACCCAATACCGGTGTTCTCAAAATCTGAGGGTAAACATGTTAGATAAAATTAAACGTGCAATGGGCATTAAAGAAAAGCCTGTTGTAAAAGAAAAGCCAAAACCAAAGTCTAAGAAAACAGACAAAGAAATTGCAACCGCTGCTGGTGAACCATATGTTTCAATCTTAAGCATGGAAATTGAGCCAGATAATATTAATAATGGTGCATTTGAACTAGACTGGAACGAAAAATTTATTGCTAATCTTGTACGTGCTGGTTATCAACAGAAGCCAAATGAAGAAGAACATGTGATAGTAGATAGATGGTTTCAAACTGTTTGTCGTAACGTTGCACTAGAAACATATGAACAAGAACAGGCTGATCCAGATGTCCGTTACACACAATCAAGAGATCTTGGTGATGGATACACAGAAGTAAAATAATGTTACTGTATGCAAACGGTGATAGTCATACTGCTTCGTGGAGTTATGTAGATGTGATTGGCGAAAATTTTGGCACCAAAGTCATAAACGATGCTATTGGTGGAAGTAGTAACACTAGCATTATAAGACGTACAAAAAAATTTTTACGAGATACTACCCCTGATCTAATTATAATTGGCTGGAGTACTTGGGAACGCGAAGAATGGGAGCATGAAGGACAGTTTTACAATGTTAATAGTAGTGGACATGATATATTACCAATGACTTTACAATTAAAGTATAAAAATTGGGTACTAAAACAAACACAAAAAACTTTAAATAAAAAAAGTAGATATTGGCATACAAAAATATTTAAATTTCATCAGGAAATTGAACATATTCCACATGTGTTTTTCAACTGTATGTACGATTTTTTTGGTACAAGATATCAATATCCATGGAAAAATTGCTACATTGGTCCTTATGAAAATGATTTAAGTTTTTATCATTGGTTAACTGCAAGCGGATGCAAGACTGATAATTGGTATCATTTTAAACAAGATGGACATAGACTATGGGCCGATTACTTACAAAAGTATATAAAAGAAAATAAGATAATATGATATTATACACTAACGGAGACTCACATACTGCCGCAGCAGAGTGTGTAAACAATCATGCTTTTGCAGAAGACGATCAACAGTATTGGATGATGGGTCGTGTACCTCATCCTGATAACCTTGCAGTTTCCTGGGGAAAACTATTAAGTAATAGGCTTAACTGTGGTTTCAAGTGTGAGGCTGAAAGTGCAAGCTCTAACTCAAGAATTATAAGAACCACAAGAAACTGGATGAAGCACCAAGAAAAAGATATCTATCGGACGTTGTATATCATACAATGGAGCACATGGGAACGTGAGGAATGGTTAATTGACGGTGTGCTATATCAGATAAATGCAAGTGGCACTGATAATGTTCCTGCTAGCCATCAAGACGAATACAAAGAATATGTAAGCAATATTAACTGGACACAAAAAACTAGAGATTCACATGAAGAAATATGGAACTTTCATCAAGAACTAGAATCTCTTGGTGCAAAACACATTTTCTTCAACGGCAACAATGACTTTAGCAAAATAGAAATACAAAAAGATTGGGGAACAAGTTACATTGGTCCTTATAATCCAAACCGTACGTATGATGCAGTTGTGTCACAGAAATGTGAAACTGTAAGTCCGACCAGCTATCACTATGGTCCAGATGGACACAGAGCATGGGCACAATATCTCACCAAGTATATAGTTGACAACAAGATTGTTTAGTGTTACAATACGTGTATTATTAACAAAAGGTATACTATGAAGTATCTATTGATTGACACTGCTAACATGTTTTTCCGTGCAAGACACGTTGCATTCCGTGCAAGTGACCCCTGGGAGAAAGTTGGATATGCACTGCACATCAGCATGGCCGCCATCAACAAAGTAGCAAAAAAGTTTGATGCTGATCATGTTGTGTTTTGTTTAGAAGGTCGTAGTTGGCGTAAAGATTACTACAAGCCATACAAGGCCAATCGTACAGAAGCAAGAGCCGCACTAACAGAACGTGAACAAGAAGAAGAAAAACTATTCTGGGATACATTTGATGATTTCAATCAATACCTACGTGAAAAAACCAATTGTAGTGTACTACGTGATGGTGATGCAGAAGCTGACGATCTTATAGCACGTTGGATACATCTACATCCAGCAGATGAACATGTTATTATTAGTTCAGACAGTGACTTTTATCAACTGTTAACAAAGAATGTAAGTCAATTTAATGGTATCACTGATCAGTTGATTACTGTCGAAGGTATCTTTGATGCCAAAGGCAAGCCTGTGATAGATAAAAAGACTAAAGAGCCTAAAGAAGTTCCTAATCCCGAATGGTTGTTGTTTGAAAAGTGCATGAGAGGTGATAGCAGTGATAACGTATTCAGTGCTTTTCCTGGTGTACGTAAGAAAGGCACTAAGAACAAAGTTGGGTTATTAGAAGCATTTGAAGATAGATCCAGCAAAGGTTATGCATGGAACAACATGATGCTACAACGTTGGACTGATCACGAAGGCAAAGAACACAGAGTGTTAGACGATTACAATCGCAACAGACAGCTGATTGATCTAACTGCACAACCTGAAGAAATTAAACAAAGACTTGACAATTTTATCCGTGAACAAATCACAAACAAGGATGTAGGACAAGTTGGTTCTAAGTTCCTTAAATTTTGTGGTAAATACGATTTGAATCGACTAAGTGAAAATGCTGAACAGTATGGTCGCTGGTTGAATCAAACATACCAAGGAGTATTAAAATAATGAGTGAAACAATTGCAAGACCTATTGTAAACGGAAAGTTCTGGGTCTTAAAACAAAATGAGAAAAAAATTGGATCTGTTGAAAAAGACAACAACGGATACTTTGTAACAACTCAGCAAGGTAATGCTCGTTTCAAAACTATTAAAAGTTTACGTGATATCACAAAGATTTCATTTGAAGATGATCGTGAACGCATTAAACATCCTGAAAATCAAGTAAATGGTTTCCCTACAGATTGCAAACCATTCAATGGAGTTTACAATATACACACACGTTTACCAGTATATACCAAAGAAAAGAAATCACGCAGTTGGTATGCCGCTGGTTATTACAAGATAAAAATTGGTAAAAAAGTAAAAATGCACTTTTGCCCAAAACTTATCTTGTTAGAACGTTATGGTTACATGGGTCCTGCCAGAGAACCAGACGGTTTTGTCTATAAATGAGCGGACTCTACATTAGAAAGTTTATTGATAGAGTTGCACAATGTGATCAAACTGGCGCAAAAGATTTTGTTTGGTCAATGCAGGATGCAAAAAATTTGCATGGCGATATAACAAAATTACTTCTCGATATAGAAACACTTTCTTCAGTAAAAAAAGACATAGATCTCAATAATATGGAAGTTGATGGCGGAACTTGGTAGTTAACTGAGTACTTAACCACATTATCTACGCAGTTTATGGTAAATAACTGTGGAGATAATGAAATGAGTAGACCAAAACCAACTATATTAGTAGAAGTTACAGACAAAGCAACTTATAAAACTGAACAGGTTCTTGCCAGTGCTGGTATTTGGGCAGTGTACTTTGAAGGCTCGCCCATCAACCTAAAAACATCTAACATGCTGGTACAATACCCAGGACCTAAATATAAAAAGGTAAGTTTTTCTAACCCAGGGCATGCCATTAGTTTAGCAAAAAAATTAAATGCACAATTCAAAACTGAAAAGTTTAGTGTTGTATTGCTACACAAGGGTGAACAAGTGTACCCTAATGCGAAGTAAGAAAGAAGAACTTACTAGAACCTTTATGGCATTACACTATGACGGTTCAACAGAACGTGCAATAGATTATAAAACTGCACTACACTCATGGTGGTACAACACTAGAGAAAACGGTGGCATGCGGCTTACCAGTACAGGTTTCAAAATACTCAAAGATCTCAAATTCGAATACTGGGATTTTGTACTTCCAGAAAACTTTGCACGTAAAAACAAACGTATTATACTTGGCTTAGACAGAAAACTAAACTTTCCATACTACTACGGACAAAAACGTTTGAGCTTTTTTGGTTCGCAGGAAGCAATGATGGCCAATCTCACTGGTGATTTAGAACAGTGGCTAAACAATAACTTTTGTTGACAATCAAGAACTTTGGTGTTATAATAAACATAAAAAGGATTGATCATGCATTTTGAAACAAAAGATATTAGTCTATATACCAAGGTAACTCATAGACTTAAAAACGGTAGGTACTACAGAAACTTTGAAGAAGAACGTGCAGGTTTACAACTGCAACAGTTTACCGCACAAAAAAGTGCTAAAGAACACAGTGAGCAGAACCAAAAAGAAATACTTTGGCGTGCTCAAGCACTGTTTATACCTACTGTATTAATTACACCAAAAATCATACAGTTCATGGGTAATGACGCTGTAATTGCAGATGAAATAATGACTGAAAAACAATTGAAAAGTTTTGATACTAGCGAGAATCACTGGAGTCGTAGCACTTGGAGAAGTGAAGTAAGTGATCAAGGTGTTGAATGTTTAGAACTAAATCTAAATTACGAAAATTATGTAGTGCTGCCAAGTGAACAAGGATTTTTTCAATTTAATGATAACAAATTTGAAAGAATTAAAAATAGGTATACACAAATAGAAACTCTATGGAACTATGGCTTTGCAAGTAAAAGAGGCAGACCATTGACTGTGGGCAGAACCAATCAAAGTGGAACAAAAACTGAAATCATTCAATTGGTGGACTGGTTAAAAAGACTAAAGCAGATCAACAGTGGCAGTGAAATAAAGTACAAGGTACAACAGATATACAACACTCTTAATAGACACTATGCCTGGCCTGAACACTGGTAATGTTCTACACACTAAATCATTACCCCGACGATGGAAACAGTGCTCTATTTTCAGAACTTATAAGCACTGATTTTCTACATCTGACTTTTCGCGACTTTACTGGCCATAGCAAATCCCAATGGGATAATTTTTCAGGCACAATTAAAAAATTTATAACAGAAAACCGTATACAGATGATCGTGATTGATGCCAGTGGAGACCCATGTAATCTTGATTACAACCACAAAGGGTATAGTTACAGTCTTAGAGAAGTTCAACAACAACTCAGTAAAGAATGCAAAACTATAATAGTAACTGATGATTGGCGATACTATTACAAACCAAATACCAATATAAAATTTTTTTCGCAAGGTTTTTATCATCAAAGCCAACGTAATCTACACAAATACTACGATTACCAAGATACAGTTTATGATACCAATATAGAAAAAACACGGCCGCTGATGTGTTTAAACAGAAACAAAGAATGGCATCGAATATATCTTTTGTATCTACTGCACAAATACACCTGGTTTAACAACGTTGACTATAGTTTTATTTTGCCATTGACCACTGAATTAACCGCAAGTGATAAAAATCTTGATAAGCCACAATTTACCGATGAAGAGATACATTCAATAAGCCAGATCAATTTGCCAATCCTATTAGAACACGAAAAAAATAAATCTATTCCAGTAATGTTTACTCACGGCGCCAGCAGTGTTGCAAACAAAGTGTTTCAAGAGAATGCTATCAATCTTATTACTGAAACAAGTGTGCTTGATGTAGTAGGTGTATGTCTTACAGAAAAAACTGCAAAAGCAATTATGGCATATCAAATACCTATTGTTGTTGCAAATCCAGGAGCAAGTCAATGGCTAGAAGATGTTGGCATTGATATGTTTTCTGATTATGTACCTTGGGAACAATGGGACACAATCAAAAATCCTAAACTTCGTCTTTCTACAATTGCCGAGTTTGTCAATGACATTATGCAATCTCCACAGGCTATATTGGAAAAACATAAAAGTTATTATTCAAGACTACGAGCCAATAAAAAAAGATTTCACAGTCAAGAGTTTGGAGACTTGTTGATCAAACAATTGCACTAAGTATATGTATGAAAGTATTTGCTAACGATAAATTAGTTACTATACAAGTAATATATTACATGCCTGATTATCAACAACTGGTAAACGAATTTGTTTGGCAAACACAGGACACTATTCCTAAATACCCACGCAGTGAACGTTTCATACGTTTCTGGCATACCAATATTGATGCCGTAATAAAAGAAGCATTTCTTTATCACAAAAACTACTGGGGCGGGACCACCTATAGAGATGTTACAGATGTATATGAAGCATAATGATATATCCATTTTTACACAAACACAATGATTCAAGCTATCTACATTTTGGCGAGTTTGGAAACCTACCAAAAAATATACTACACTTAGGATATATCTTACGTGCAGACAATGACCTAAGCAATGAAAAATTTTTAAAACTTGTAGAACAAAACATAAAAAAACTTAATATAGATTTGGTCATACTCGATTGTACTGGTGACCCTTGGGATATCTACTGTGAATACCGAGTTGGTCTTAGTCCAGTCAAACTACAAAAAATATTAAGCAAGTTTTGTAGGACAATTATAGTAACAGAAGATTGGCATTATTACTACAATCCTACTCCTTGTATTGTTTACTTTCCTTATAACCTGTGGATACATAGCACACAGAAAATTGAACAGTATTACGATAACGGTGCCCACATTGAGTACGAAGCTCAACTAACAAAAACCAAACCATTGATGTGTTTAAATCGCAATCTACAATGGCACCGACTTTTTGTACTGGATAAAATATCAAAAGCATCTTGGTTGCCAGAAGTTGATTTCAGTTTTGTTCTGGCACTTGGCAACAAACTTCAACATCCAGAAGTAATAGAAAAACTAACTGACAGTGAAAGAAAACATCTAGCACAATTAGACCTTCCTATCGTGCTTGATTACGAAAAAGGTCAGAGTATTCACTTTGGATATAATAACGGTGCTAGTAACGTAAACATTCCAGTCTATAATCAATGTGCAGTAAATCTCATAACCGAAACCAGCGTCGACGAGACTAATCTAGTCACTGAAAAAACCACAAAAGCATTTTCAGCATATCAAATACCAATCGTAATTGGCAAACCAGGCATCAATCAGTATCTTCAAGACTTAGGCATGGATATGTTCGGAGATTATGTACCATGGCGATCATGGGATTACGAACCTGACCCACGACTGCGTATGGAGAAAATTTTACAGTTTGTAGATACTATAATGCAAGATACTGATGCTATCTTGAATGCTCATCAACAGTTTCATTTAAGATTAGTCTCTAATAGAAATTACTTCCACAGTATTGAATTTGCTGATCTTATAACAAAACAACTTAAAAGATTTGACATTTAATAATTTCCATAGTATAATAAGTATAAACAACAAAGGAGAGCCATTATGGCATTAATAGTATTAGCATTATTATTTTCAGTTGACAATGCAGATTTCCATAGAACAGTAGATGCACAAAAACAAGCAGGCTACAAATGGTTTGAACTTGAAGAGTGCCGAATAGTTAAGGAAAATTTACCGGCTATAACCATAGATAGTGTTAAAGGTAAAAGAGTTTGTTACAAACTAGCTCTTACCAAAGAAGAAGCAAAATAAATTGTTAGAATGGTTCATTGTAGCATTTATTTCATTTCCTAACACTGATAGAATTGAAGTGCAACTCATGCAGGATAGTTTTAAAACTAGACCTGCATGCATTCAATATCTCACAGAAAATCCAAGTGTAATTAACGATATTCAAACCATAGCACCAACCAACAATGGCATGAGGTTTCAGTGTTTGGACACCAACCAAGTAATGTATTATCGAACTAAAAAACAGGCCATATAAATTACACCCCAATAAAAACAACCACTAAATATCCGCATCGACAGCGCCATCTATGACGCGAGCATTAAACGGACGCCTGGCTAACGCCTTTACTTAACAAGAACGCCCAGCTCTATTTCACTAGTCGAAATCATAATAAAGGTAAAATTAACAATTGAAGCACAACTGTAATTGTGTTATTGTTAATAGTATTTTTATTGAACGAGGATTGGTTATGATCGAAGACGGCGTTGTACACATTGTAGGCTCATTTGAATGGATAGACTTTATCCATGTGATGGGCGGTATTCTTGCAGGTTTTTTAGCAGGATTAATTCCTGGTATTGGCAATACAATTATGTTGTTCATGCTTTATCCATTCCTAATGGAATCAACTCTTTTTCAAATGTTAGTATTTTATCTTGGACTCGCAAGTGTGTCACAGTTTAGTGGCAGTGTAATTGCAACGGTGTTTGGCATACCTGGTGAATCCAGTAGTTTACCTGCAGTGCGAGAAGGTAAACGTTTGTTCGAACGTGGACAGGGAAACTTTGCAATAAGTGGAGCGGCAATTGGAAGTGTATTTGGATCATTCATCTCCGTTTGTGTGATCTTTGCAGTGCTTCCTTTTGTTATCCACGGCCTAATGAACTTTTACAGTGCAGAAATTCAATTTGGAATACTGTGGATTGCAACTTGTAGTGTGGTATTTTTACTGGGACGCAGTTGGAAAGAAAATGCAGTTGTATTTGCTCTTGGAGCCGCACTAGGACTGATTGGACAACACAACGTTCCGTTCTTTATCTTTGGCGAAGGCTTTATTCCATACGACACTTTTCCAAGTCTATACGAAGGCTTGCCATTGTTTCCAGTGGTGGTAGCACTTTATGTGTTTCCTACATTGCTTAACACTGTGGAACAGTTTAAAGACTTCAAATATGAAAACGACAAAGACTACTTTGACGATAGCTCGCCAATGGTACATTTTAAACATTGGTGGCAAAACAAATGGGCCAGCATACGTGGTAGTATATTTGGAGCAATTGTTGGATTGGTACCGCACATTGGTACAGGTATTGCAAGTAACTTCAGTTATGCAGTGGAAAAGAAACGTGCTATAAAGGAAGGTAGCTATCGAGAAGACGGACACATGAAATCATTGATCAGTGCTGAAACTGCCAACAACAGTTGTACATTAGTATTGTTGTTGCCGTTGATGCTGATTGGTATTCCAATGAGTCCTAGTGAAACCATACTAATAAGTCTAATTGAAATGAACAGTTATGTTATCAATTGGAGAATTAGTATTGAACAAAACTTTTTTGAAAGACTAACCTATTGGTTTGTCTTTATTAACATGGTAGCAGTAATATTGTGTTGGCCAGCAGTGAAATATGTTAATGTTCTTAAAAAACTTAACATGGTACACATGATATATGCTACTGGTGCCATACTCGTTGGGCTTGTGTTGTACACAGGTTTCCAACAATACGACATGTGGTATCACTTTACTGTTATGGTATTGTTATTGCCACTAGGATATATTTTACGTAGAACTGAAACATTAATACTTTTAATTGCATTTATATTGCAAGACAAGCTATTGATGAGTTCCAACGTATTATATAATTTACATTTTGGTTAGAAAAAAATCAAAACAAAGGTTGACAACATGCTGTTATGTTGTACAATGCAAACATAGGTTAAACATAATTATGGAGAAAAATATATGACCTTACTATCAAGACTAAGTGCAGTACTAGTAGCACTTACAATTTTTGCAGGAGTTTCTGGTCCTGCAATGGCAGAAAAGAAGATCCTCGATGTTATCGTTGCTTCTTCTAATACAGGTAACAACTGGAAACAGGGTGTTATGTTACAGAAGGCTCTTACAGAAAGAGGCTATGACAGTAAGTTAGTACACACTGCTAACTGTTTTAAAAATCAGAAGTACATCAAGTCTACAGACCGTCCAGGATTTTACTTTAAATCTGGATCATCATGGATCAGTGATGTAGTTAGAAAGAAGTGCTTTATTGCACCAGAAGTTACTGAAGATGTAAGTTATGTAACTCCTTTCTTTTACAGATCAAATGCAATGTGTGTACGTAAGTCAGACAATATCGGTACAGACTTAAAAGACATCATGGCATGGATCAAAGCAAAAGATCGTGTTACAATTGGTACTTTTAACAACTTACCAGATGACTTTGCAGACTTAGGCAAGCAGTTTGGTAACAAGTGGAAGAAGGTTGCATACAACGGTTCTTCAAATACACTTAAAGGTTTCTTAGCTGGTGATACAGACCTAATGTACTTGGGTTACACTGCTAGAGAAATCAATACACCAGATCTAAACTGTTTTGCTACTACAGGTGGTGTAAACGGTACTGCAAAATTTGCTGATATCTTCCCAAATTGGGGACTAAGTTCATTGGTTGAATTTCCAGTTGTATTTGGTATCAAACTAAATGAAGATCAGAAAGCAGATGCTAAAGCAGTGATTGGTGACATGATGTCAAACGATCCAGACCTTAAGAAGTACTATGGTACTGCTTTTATTCCAACTTCAGCTGAATTGGAAAAAAGAGGTCTTGGTTTAGAAGATTGGTGGAAAGATGCTGCTGATTGGATGCCAGGTGGAGTTAAGTCAGACACAGTTGCAAACTGGAAAGCTGGTAAACTACAATAGATCTTAACGATCAATCTAAACTTTATAGTATGACGGGCACTTCTCGTCATACTATTTCTGCATTTTAAATGAGCAAAAATGACAAAAGAAAAGTTGATAGAATTTGTAGAGGTGGGTGACCGCCAAGCAAGAAAGATGAATTACCCTTTTTACTGGGAAACTCCTGATGGCAAAAGACTAGGTAATGTATATGTTGCCAGATGGTATGAAAAAGAGTTTAACTGTTGGTTGCCATTTGTTACTGCTCCTGAACTGATCGCAGAATTCAGAGAGACTCTCAAAGATAAATCTCTAGACATAAATTACAATTACAATGTAGATTTTATAAAACGTTTAAAACAAGAATATGAACACGTGGCACTGTTATACAGCGGCGGATATGACAGTCATGCAATACTTATGGACTTTGTTGAAAACAACATACAGATAGATGAAACTGTTACACATTTCAGTTATGAAACCGATGATCGTATCAATGAAGAATACAGAGAAAATTCGTTTCCAAGTTTGCACAAATATTCTCAACATATAGATAAACAAACCTTTTTATATCCACATGAAGATGAATTGGTTGTACATTGGTCAGATGAGTATGCATTTTTCAAACGCCCACAATGTGGCACAATAATAGAGCCAATGAGCTCACTGCAGATCGAAAATTTTTACAATGGTGCAACTCCTTATGATTATGGAGTGCCGAAAAATATAGATAAAAAACTAGACATGAACCCTCGAGGTTGTTTTATTATAGGTAAAGACAAACCACAGTTGGTTTACTATAAAAAACGTTGGTATGTTACATTCTTAGATAGTGCTATGAACGACAGAGGTGGTTTACTGAACACAATTTATTTTTGGGCTCATCCAGGCAACGTGAAGACCTTGATTAAAGAAAGCAGACTGTTTAGATCTTATGTATTAGAAAATAAAAACTTTGATTTGGAAGACACTTTATCATTTTTTAAATTTTATGACCAAGACGAATTAAATTACGTAATCAATCGACCTGACATAGCCAATGCTGATCTTAAGTTAGGAAAACATGACAGGTACCCAGTTGAAAAAGGCAGTTTCTTAGTAGCAGATAGATGGGAAGTTGTTTTTAGATATGCACATTGTATGAAAAAGTTTTTAGAAATATTTCCTGAATGTAGCAATGGATTTGTTGACTTTGCAAATCAAGGTAAGTTTGCCTGGTTCATTGACATTGATAGTTTAGAATTTTACACTCAACAAGAACTTATACCAAATGGTTTTGAAGATATAACCACAGTGAAACATCAAGGTTTAGATTATGATGATTTGGTAGAAAAAGGAAGATTCAAGGGTACAAAGACAAGACAAGGAAGTGAAGGTAATAGACATATCAAAGAAATAAAAAAATTGCGAGATCAAGATCTTGCTAACACCATGTTAAATAACTTAAAAGGGGAATGAAATGGAAAAAATAGGACACTTGGACATAGATTGGATAGAATTCAACAAGAGAATAGATGCAGTAGAAGGTGTAGTAAAACAACCAACAATCTATAACAATCCGCTGAAACAAGAAACATACAATATGAATTACAAGGTTGATGACCATCATTATCAAGCACATATTGATAATGGTACAAGTATCTATACTGAATACGTTAGTGAGGACTTTGTAGATATGTTTCCAACAGATTTTTGGCCCACAGTGGGTATGGATGGTCGTGTTATTATTAAAGTCCTTGAACATGAGCCTGGCATTATTACACAACCACATTTGGATGGTTACCATATAACCAAAGAAAAGTTTGGTCTTGACGAAGATGGACCTGTAAAAAGACTATGGATACCTTGCACAGATTATAAATTTGGACACATACTTTGTGTTGGCGACGATTTTATAATGACAGATTATAAAGCGGGAGATGTATTTGAAATACCTGGAGATGTAATTCACAGTGCTGGAAACATTGGTGTTGAAACACGTAGAATTATAACTGTAACTGGCGAAGCAATTGACAAACGTGGTTTTAGAGGTGTTGAAGTTTGTTAAAGCCGCATACTAAACTGGATATCGATTGGCAATGGTTGAATGATAGGCTTGACAGACAAGATGGATGTGAACGGGTACCAGCACCTCATCTAGCACTCAAAAACCAGATTGCTGATGGCGAAAAATTTTATAATCTCGATAATTGTGCCCACTTTGTGTATAGCAGTGACACATTTAGAGATTGGTTACCTGAAGACTTTCTCAATTCTGAGGGTTACACTGGTGAG
>ENA-OWPI01003014-OWPI01003014.1-marine-metagenome-genome-assembly--contig:-NODE-3014-length-14968-cov-10.267007_pt1 | contig 14968 bp, 10 predicted proteins | sample MGYA00238138_ERZ651775 | MGnify/ENA primary metagenome ERZ651775 (study PRJEB26906, sample SAMN06265043) | marine metagenome | isolation source: Helgoland LTER site | place: Germany:Helgoland, sampling...
CTTGAATCACAAGCAGAAACCGCAAGCAAATATAATAAGCACCAAGAAAATTTAAAATTCCATGAAGCGCAGGTTTGGGCATTAAAGAAGAGGGATGCGAATGAGTCTTGGGACCAAATAAAAACACTTATTACTAACCAACAGACTGAATTAGATCAATTTACAACAGCATTAAGAGATATCGAAGTGAACGTTGAGAATGCAAGGCAAGAGCACGCCGATACATCTAACGAAATTAATTCTGCACAGGCTAAATTTTATGAGGTAAATGCCCTTGTATCTGATGCAGAAAATGCTCTAAATAATATTAAAAATAATTTAGAGAGATTGAAGGTTACATTGGTTGAGAGTGAGGAAAAATTGAAATCTCATACCACTTCAATCGATGAAATTGAAAAAGCGATAGAAGAAAATCAAAATTTAATACAAATCGAAAATGAAAAACTTTCTCAGCACCAACAAAATGCAGTAGCTGATAAAGCCAGTCTCGTGAAGGTAGAAGCTGAATATAGGGCAGCTGTTGAGAAGTTAGAAGTTCAGCAAAGCGAAAATCAAAAAATATACGAGTTAATTAATTTAGAATCAACTCGAATTGATTATATTAATAAAGGCATTGAGGATTTAGAGGTAAGAAAAAAACAACTTCATGACGAATCCTTGGCAATTAAAGAGAAAGGTGGAACTCATGACAGTATCTCTCCAGATCACATAGGAGATATAGATAATCAAATAACGCTCGCGGATAATGAGTTAGCAGAGAAAAAAGAATTGCTTAGTAAGTTAGAAAAAGAAACAGACAGCCTCAACTTGAGAAAAGATGAGCATCTTAAAAATTTTCAGCAGACTGAAATACAAATCTCGACCCTGTCGAGCTTTGTAGAGAACGAAATAAATGATGAGCATACAAGTGAATTCCTTAATGAAGTAGGTATTGATAAAGATAGGAATATATTTAAAAGAGTTGATATCGAAAAAGATTGGCAAAAAGCTGTTGGCTTTCTTCTTTCAGAGTATAGCAGCGCCTATGAAAGCAAAAGAATATCCCCTAAATCACTTAAAGAGATACCAACAAGCATAGCTGTTGTATATGAGGGAAGTTCAAACAAGACAATTACGCATAATGCAAAACTCACGCCACTGCTTTCAAAAATATCATCTAAAATACCCAATATCAATAATGTATTAACAGAATGGCTTTGTCATGCCTATATTACAAATGAACAAGATCTAGAAGTTAATCTTAAAGATCTTAATTTTGGTGAAATATTGGTTGATCAATCTGGCAATATTCATGGTAAAAACTTTCAAGTATTTCGATCTGAAAATAAAACAAAATCTAACAAACTTACTAATCTTAAGCTGCTTGAAGACTTAAAGAAAGATTTACCCGGATACAGGAGTGAGCTAGATAAAACTATTAACAAAACAGATGAACATGTAGAAAATTTAGCGACAACAAAAAAAGAAGTTGAGCTTTTATCTGAGAAAAAATTTAATCTTATTGAAGAGAAAAATTCAATTAATTTAGAGGTAAATAAGCAGCAACAAATTAAAATTCATAGGCAAGAAAGAATTGTCAATATTGGCATCGAGCTTGAAGAGGCTGATAAAAAAATAAGTAGTTTTATGGAGGAGTTTAGTCAAAAACAAAAGAGTCTCGACGAACATAGTAAAGACAAATTAAATTTACAAAACAAATTAGAGGAATTATTGAATGACAAAAAAACCTCTGAGGTAAAATTTGAATCAGAAAGAGAAAAGGTATTTGCAAGAGATAAAATAGAGCAAGAGCTTTCATTCAATCTAAAAATTCATCAGAACAAACATGAAGATTTCGTTGAAAAATTAACTCACAATACCAACGAAAAGCTTCGCTTAGAAAAGTTAATAAATGACTCCCATATCCAATTGAATGAAAAAAACTCTGAAAATCAAGAATCAATTCTTAAAGAAAGCCTTCAAGAAAAAGAACAGGCAGAAAAAAATCTTATTAAAGCAAGAGAGGATCTTTTGACGAAAGAAACTAATCTGAAAAATTTAGAAAGCAAAAGACTGGAAAAGCAACACTCACTGAACCCACTTACTGAAAAGGTCCAAGAATCTAAAATTTTAGAAAGAGAATCACAGATCCTATTCCAGCAATGCTGCCAAGAAATTGAAAAAACCTCTTTCGATGAAAGTGCTTTACTTGATGCAATCGATGATGACACAAATGTCGAATCGATAATAGAGAAGTGTGATGCACTCCGCCTTAAAATGGAACGTCTTGGTCCAGTTAACCAAGCTGCTATCGATGAATTAAATTCCATCCAAGAAAGAAAAAATTATCTACAAAAACAATCTGATGATTTAACTGAAGCGATGACGACACTTGAGAATGCAATTAAAAAAATCGATAGTGAAACAAGAGAAAAATTAGATACAACCTACAAAGAAGTTAACAAAAATTTCAGTGAGTTTTTTAAAAGATTGTTTATGGGAGGAAGGGCAGAGCTTCAATTGATGGGGGATGAAATTTTAGATACAGGTCTCCAAGTATCAGCCCAACCCCCTGGTAAAAAAAATACAACGATTAATCTTTTGTCAGGTGGGGAAAAAGCATTAACAGCAATATCGCTTATATTTGCTTTATTTAAATTAAACCCCTCTCCGTTTTGCGTTATGGATGAAGTAGATGCACCATTGGACGATACCAATACAGGTAATTTTTGTTCTTTAGTAAAGGAAATGGCAGAAAAGACACAGTTTTTAATCGTTACACACAACCGAATTACCATGGAGATTGCAGAACAATTAGTCGGCGTTACTCAGCAAGAACTTGGAGTTTCAAGGATTGTCGAAGTAGATATGAGGGATATTGACGATATGGAGCTAGCTTACTAAATATGAATGATGTTCAACTTGCACTATTAATTACGGGCGTAGCCATTATTTTTGTGCTAATCATCTACAATTGGAGTGAATTAAAAAGATTAACAAAGAAACAAGCCAGCCTCACAAAACCTAACAACTCTATTAGCGAAGACAACGATCCACTTTTTCATAACTTTAATAACTTAGAAGTGACTCCTGAAGTTGTTGAGCCTTTTGAACCCATAGAAAAAGAGGTTAATGAGAATTTAACTGGTTCAGAAAAGATAATTAATTCAAATTTGCCTGATGGCATTGACAGAGACATTGAAACCGTAATTTCAATTACATGTAAAAAGATTCAAGAGTCGAGCAGTGGATTACTTTTAGATAAAATTAAATCGATGCCAGGTGTCAGAGTTTATATTAGAAAAGATAATGATTTGTGGGCAACAGAATCAGCAATCTATGACTCTATTAATTACAACCAGGTTCTCTTAGTTTTACTGCTCGCAAGCAGGAAATATACTCTAGATACCAAAGCCATCCAGGATTTTAAGCAGCTTGCGAATGATATTTCATCAAATGTTGATGGACCAATATTTTGGTTATCTAATCAGGATATTGAAAAAGAATCTTTTCATTTAAGTAAATTTAAAAAAGAAGTTGATCACTCATTGATTCTTCAGGTTTATCCGAAGTCTGACCCAACATTTCACGCAGGGCCTTTGATAGACTTTTTTAAACAACCTATCTTTAAAGTCAATAATAAATCGTTTCACGAATTAATACACCAAGATTCAGGCCAAAAGATCTGCGTGCTGACTTCACTAACTGGGAAGCCACTAAATATAAGTCACGAAACATTCCTTCAAGGAATTATTTTCAAAATGGACATCCCAAATACTATGAAAATTACAACAGCATTCAACGAACTGATTCTTATAATTAAACAATTCAACACTAAGCTTAATGGAGTGCTTGTTGATGTTAGCAGAAAGCCTTTAAACGATGATCAAATAAGCCAAATTTATGTGCATTTAAAAAAACTAGAGAAAATAATGCAAGAAAAGAAAATTCCATCGGGCTCGAAAATTGCTCAAAAAATGTTCAATTAAGTCATGAAAAAAAATAGTGCAATTGAAGAAACTGTTTTAACTTTAAAAAAGGAGATTCAAGAACATAATTTTAATTATTATGTAAAAGATGACCCAACCGTCACTGATAGCGTCTATGACGATCTTATGAGGAAATTAGAGGAGCTAGAGAAGCAATATCCTGAATTAATCACAGAGGACTCACCAACACAGAGAGTCGGTATGCTTTCCAATAGCGCATTTAATCAAGTGAGCCATAAAAAGCCAATGCTTTCTCTCAGCAACGTTTTCCACGAGGACGAATTAGCAGCTTTTGATAAAAGAATTAAAACTGATTTAGGGGTGGAAAGTATTAATTATGCAGTAGAGCCAAAATTTGATGGACTTGCGATTGCATTAATTTATGAGGGAGGTTTTTTTTCTCTCGGCGCGACACGAGGCGATGGCTTCACGGGCGAAGATGTAACTCACAACCTTAAAACTATCAAGTCTATTCCCCTTAAAATTGACACTAAGGGTCTGCCACCAAGAATCGAAATAAGAGGCGAGGTTGTTATGTTTAAAGAAGATTTTCTCACCCTTAACAAAAAACAAGAAGAGTTAGGTCAAAAAGTATTCGCTAACCCAAGAAATGCGGCAGCAGGTAGTTTGAGACAATTAGATTCAAGTATTACAGCAACTCGACCACTTAGGTTTTATGCATACAGTATAGATTTTGAGGGTATAGAAAACACTCTCACATCACATTCTGACTCAATAAAATTGCTGAATGAACTCAAAATACCCACTACAGATCTTGTAAAAAATGTGACTGGTGTTGTTGGATTGTTAGACTATTACCATGAAATTATCGACAAAAGGCAAAGTTTACCCTTTGATATTGATGGTGTTGTTTATAAAGTAGATTCTCTAAATTATCAAGATGAGCTTGGTTTTGTATCAAGGGCACCTAGATGGGCTGTTGCTCATAAGTTTCCTGCTGAAGAGGCTGAATCACAGGTTTTAGGTATTGATGTTCAGGTGGGTAGGACTGGTGCAATTACCCCTGTAGCAAGACTCAAACCAACCTTCGTATCTGGTGTAACGGTGACAAACGCTTCCCTTCATAACGAAGCAGAACTTCTTAGGAAAGATGTTCATATCAATGATTTTGTTTTGATAAGAAGAGCAGGGGATGTGGTGCCTGAAGTTGTGAGTGTTATTAAGGCTAAACGACCAAAAAATATTGAGGCGTTTTTAATGCCAATCCAATGTCCTGAATGTGGCTCAAAACTAAAAAAAGAGGAAGGAGAGGCCATCCTTAGATGTTGTGAAGGTATTCAATGCCCCGCTCAAAGAAAACAGTCCATTATGCATTTCGCTTCAAGAAAAGCGATGGATATTGATGGGCTGGGTGAAAAGATTATTGATCAACTACTAGAAAATAAAATGATTAATGATTTTACAGACTTATACACTCTCGATTTAGGTTCTCTTGAGGGTTTAGAGCGGTTTGGTGAAAAATCTTCTAAAAACCTTATTGAATCAATTCATAAATCAAAAGAAACAACATTAGGACGTTTAATATACGCGCTAGGGATTCGAGGGGTGGGTGAGGCGACAGCAAAAGATCTAGCCAAAGAATTCGGAACTATATCAAATATAAAAGCACAAACTCGGGAGGGTTTAGAGGGGGTTGATGACATAGGTCCTACTGTTTCAGGCTTTATTCATTGTTACTTTAATGATTTAAAAAATCTTGATTTAATTGACAGGCTCATCAATAATGGCGTGTCCTTTAAAGAAGAGCTTAGAAAAGAAGTGAAATTTGTCACTGAAATTAGTGATAAGGTTTTTGTACTAACAGGCACATTACCAACACTTAAGAGGGAAGATGCGAAACAAATAATCGAGCAATATGGTGGCAAAATAACGTCAACTGTTTCAAAAAAGACAGATTATTTATTAGCTGGAAACGATGCGGGTAGTAAGCTTGAAAAAGCGCAAGCACTTGGAATAGTAATTTTATCGGAAAATGACCTTATTAAATGGACTGAGGAGTAATAATGATTAAACAATTAACATTAATTTTATCTTTTACATTATTGTATTCAAACAATATTTTTGCTTATAATGTGAATAATGAATGTGAGAAACAATTAAATAAAGGTAAGTTTGAGGAGGCTTTAAAAGCAGCGAATTCAGTTAAAGACAAATATGACTCTAACTTTTGTAAGGGTAAAGCTAATTTTCGTCTTAGAAATAATGATCAGGCAATTAAAGACTTTGAAATAGCTGAAAAGGAAGCTTCTATCCAAGCTGATCAAATGCAAGCAATTCTTTTCAAGGGCATTACACAGAGAGATTCTGGAGACTTTAAAGGGTCTAATAAGACATTCACTTATGGATTTCAGACAGCAGAATTGGGCAACAGTAAATACCTTCAATATGAACACCGTTTTTTGTATCAATTAGGTATTAACATGCTTCGGACTAAAGAATTTTTAGATGCTCAAGATTACTATACAAGAGCTTTGGTATTGGCCTCAAATGATAATGAGCGAGCTGTTTGTTATGAAGGCTTAGCTCAAACATACTTCTATAGAAATAAAGCATCAAAAGCAGTTGAATATGGCTTGAGAGCAACATTAATGTTTCAAAAGACTGGTATGCTGGGTGAATACGCTGACAGCAGCATTGAACTTTCAAGATACTATTACCTAGATAAGAACCAAACAAAAGCAATCGAAACACTGAAGAAGCTTGAAAAGTTTTGTATTGATAATGGTGGAGAATATTATCTAGCTAAAACACTGATTGCTCAAGTTGAGCTATATACAAAAATTGGAGATGAGAAGGCCGCTGCAGAAAGCAAAAAAAATGCGGAGATAGTGATGCAAAGATTGGGTATCGAAGACTTTGACTAAATCAATTTTTTTGACATACATTGATCTTGTTGCTTTGCAGAGCGCTATCTCTCAAACTCTAATGCGCCATCATCAACTTTACTCAATTTGAATATAATATATTCCACAAAATAATTCTGATAAAACTTATACGTCCTGTTTGGAAACTTATCCATAGCCCTTAATACGTAATTAGCCTGTATTGACGGCGTAGTCTTTTCTCCCAAATACCTAGCGGTACAAGTACTTAATTCTTTTTTCTTCATATACTTAATTGTTTTACAAATGCGTTGACTGACTATTTCACATCTCGCAGTCCAACTAAAATTTATGTATCCCGCGTGCGCAAAAAGGTTTGGCAACCCACTAAACATCATTCCTCTGTACCAACTCGTATCGTGGATATTTATTTTCTTATCATTAACAAAAATATCAATGCCACCCAATAATTGTGCATTACCGCCTGTAGCCATTACAGTTAAATCACTATGGATAACTTTCCCATCCTGCAGCTTGACTCCTGTTGCCTCCCAATTACTTACTCCTTGACGCTCAATTTTTACCTTGCTTGACTCAACAGCCCTAAAATAATCCTGATCTAAACTAGAAGCAGGGCGCTGGTCCCAAAAATCATATGATGGAGTGGTTTTATCGTTATAATATGGATCTGCTGCGATAATTTTTTTTCTAAGTGACTTTTTAAAAAATCTACTAGATATATAGTCTTTTAAGACTTGAAATGTTTTGTAACCACGTGATGATTTTTCTTGGCTATCAATATCAATAATCCATGCAGGGCTACGCTGAACTAATGTTACTTTCTTAGCCTCTTTTATAATTGAAGGTGCCATGGTAATAGCGGTACAGCCACTTCCGATAATAGTTACACTTTTACCTTTAAAGTCTGTATCTCCCCAGTTTTGCGTGTGTACAATTTTGCCTTTGTACTTACTTTCCCCTTTAAACTTAGGTAGGTGAGGGTTATTACGATCACGTGACCCAGTACAGCAAATAACGTACTGACTCGTATAATTTTTTTTATCGGTTTTTGTTGTCCATAAATTATCCTTCCAAGATAGTGCCGATACCTGCGTATTAAATACTATATTTTTTTTGATTTTAAATTTGTTTGCTGTTTCATTTATGTACCCTCTGATATCCGCGCCATTTCCTATTATTGAGCCTTTCCATGGATTGAAACTAAATCCATAGGTGTACATATCGTTATCTGCGCGAACACCAGGAAATTTCATCTGATCCCAAGTTCCTCCTGCAGAGCTCCTTGAGTCGAGTATCTTATAGTTGACGCCTGGAAAATTTTTTTGCAGATAATAAGCTGTAGTAATTCCAGCAATACCTGCACCAATGATAATTACATCTATGTTTTCTTGCATAAAAAACTCAACTTTAACTTTTTAATTTTTTTCTAGAAACAAATATACCAAAAACAATTAATACCAAGGCTACCATATTTTGCCACAAAACTGGCTCGCCTAATACAAAAGCACCTAAGGTAAATGCATAAACTGGTATCACATAGTTCATATTTGATAAAAAGGCTGCGCCAGCATTATTTATCAAATTAAAGTAAATTAAGGCTCCTAACCCTGTAGAAAGCAAACCAAGTGCTAACATATTTAGTAATGTTTTAATTGGCACGCCATCAAGTGATAGGTTGATAATGTCCGGCCATAACAAAAATGCCAAAAGACTTGCCAACGTTGTAGAGCAGGCGGCCGCTACAAGTGGGTCATATTTAGGAAGCTTCTCAACAATAACGCTATTAATGGAATAAAAAAAGGTTGCGCCTAGTATTAGCAAAATTCCATACAATTCGTTGTTACCATCGTTTATAGAAGGTCCTAAAATAAATAAAACACCAGATATACCTAAGATGAATCCGATAATTTTAAATCTATTTAGTTCATTATTGGGAAGAAAAATATGCGCAAGAACAATTGTCATTAACGGCACAAATGCCATTAATAGTCCCGCCATGCCCGATGTAATAAATAACTGGCCTTGGGCTATCAGTTGAAATGGAATGATATTACCAATAACTGCATATATAAGAAAATCTATCCATGTAGAGAGGGTATTTGGAAATTTTTTTCTACATATTAGACAAGTTAAAATTAAAACTACTGAGCCAATAGCTAGTCGGTATCCGACAGTTTGTTCAGGAGAGAAGAACCCACCATTCAGACACTCGTATATCATTGCAAATGACGATCCCCAGATTATTATAAGTAATCCAAGGTATTGATAATTTCTTAATGTACTCTGCATATACTAGTTTGTTTAAATAATTCTTAATGTGAAGTAGAGTGATAAATTCAAATAAAGTTTAAATGAAAATATTATTCATTTAACATAATATACATTATACGAAGTAATAAATACTTATTAGTGTTCTGCTTTATCTAAATCATCACTTATATCGTCGTCTAAGCTTGCAGTAAGGTAGTCTATGCTATGAGGCAGATCTAATGTAAGCTGTTCTATAGGTTGTATTTTAATTTCAACGTTTTTTGATAAGAACTCAAGCAAATGACCTCCTCTTTGTTTATCATCTGATATGAAGTGAAGGTGATAATCTGGTACTGTCACTGAATGCATAAAATCTGGGGTCCAAAACCCAACCAAAGTACCTTCTTCTTCTTTAAAAAAGAACTCCTTCTGGTCACCTGCAACGTCGACTAGAGGTCTATACGCCTCCTGTTTAGGAACAGATCGCGCTTTAATTGATTTGAAATAACCAGTTACCTGAATTGCATAGATTAAATTTTTCGACAATATTAAAGAATCAATTTTCTTTTTTAAAGAATCAAAGGTAAGTTCTTCATTAATAAATGTAGATGTTTTAGGTCTGAAATGAGTTACACAAGCATAGGGTGTTTCAAGGTTAGTATCCGCTACATTTGTTTTACCATCGGAGTGAAGGTCATAAAAAACACCATCTAAAAGCACCATCTCACCATCTAGATCATTAAAGGTACCTAAACCAAAGTCTCCATGCTCAAGTACTTCTTTAAGTGTTTTATCTTCACGCAAGATACCTTTAACAAGCGCATTCACAGGCGATGAAACGTAAAGGGAGTTTGTTTTTTTCATTTTATATACACCATTTAAAATATAATTAATTTTATATGAAGAAAATACCTAAAACCATTTTTTGGTAAAAACAAGTACCCCTCTTCTGAAATAAGAAACTATAAATAGAAAAAGCAAGCTGCCTAAAAAATCTCCTGTAAACATCAGTATGGAATCTAACTGGTATTTTTCAAAAGTTATGCTTTCGCTTAAATACGAATAAGTGTTGTGCATTAAAGAATTTATGATTGAATAAACGACAGCAATCGTTAAAATCTTTTGGATGTTAAGGTTTTCTAATTGCTCACCTAATGGCATGAAATTATTAATAAGCCACATTGTAAAAATAGGAGACCCGGCTGATATTAAAGCATACACAAAGGCGTTATTATCAAAGTAGATTTTTAAGGCGTCATCAGTTAGAAATACAAGTGCCGTTATTAGTGATCCAAAAAATAATCCCCAAAAAATTCTTTTTCCAAATAAACAAGCTATCGCGATTTTAAATCCTGCCGGAAGGAAAATAATGAAGATATACGAATGATCGTATAGAAGACTATTAAATGCGCCATTGAAAACAAAAAGTAGTATCCAAATAACAATTACAACTAATTGGAGTTTAACGAAGTTGAGCATGATTGTTTGGAGCTATAAAGTCTATTTCATCCAAATAATCTGAGTAATTCAATCCTTTTTTTATAAATCTTACACGTTCATCAGTCGGGCTTGATACAAAAGAGAGAATTTTCTTTTCTCTAAGCTTCCTTAGCTTTCGGTTAAGACTTGCTGAGGAGAAATTTTTAACTCCCTTCAATACATCATTAACATGTATTGTTTTATCTTGAGCCCAGACACTCTCAACGAAAGAAATGATTAACAATTCACCAAGATCTGCTTCAGATTGAGTTAATGGAGCGATTGAGTTTAAAAAGTTTACCATCTTATTATTCATGCCTCATTATAACAAAATAAGCTATGGAGCTTAACAATCTGACAAAAAATAAAGTAAGATATTTTAAAATTAAAAAACAATTCTACAGTTTAAGATATTATCTTCATGCCATATTTTAAGATAATTAATTTATACTAAAGCTGTGTTTATTAAAGGTAATTTGAATGGCAAAGGCGAATGGAAAAACACCCCCTAAAGGGACAAAAGCAGAATTAGCTGAAATCGATACCCTTATGAAAAAGGCGGTTGACCTTCATAGAAAAGAACAGCTTGATGCTGCGGTAGGTATCTACCGACAGGTGTTAGAAAAAAAACCAGGCTTTATACCAGCTATTGGTATGCTAGGGACTGCCCTAGGTCAAATGCATCAATTTGATGCCTCAATCAAGCTTTTAAAAGAAGCTATAAAGGCAAAGCCTAATTATGCTGTTTATTATAATAATTTAGCTTCTACCTATATACAGAGTAAAAATTACAACGAAGCTTTGAAAGTCGTTAAACAGGCCATCGATTTAGACGGTAATTATGTTGATGCGCAAAATACCATGGGTGTTATTTTAGGTCACCTTGACCGATATGACGAAGCCCTCGTTGCCTATGATAACTCTTTATCTATCAAGAAAGATGATCCCGAAACGCTTATCAAAATTGCGCTACTGCATCACCTATTTAATAAGCTTGATTTGGCATTGGAAACCATTAATAAAGTTATAGAAAAAGATCCAAAGCATAACAATGCCATCTTTATTAGATCTTTAACCAATCTTAAAAAAGGAAACTTTCAACAAGGTTGGCGAGATTATGAGAGTCGTATAGGAAAATTTAATATCAAAACTCATCACAAACAACCTACTTGGCGAGGTGAGGATATCAAAGGCAAAATCATTCTCATTTTTTCAGAGCAAGGACTGGGTGACACAATTAACTTTTCAAGATATGCAAGACTGGTTAAAGATCAAGGTCCAGCTCATGTTGTCTTAAGTGTGCAAGAGCCTTTGCATGAGTTAATTAAAAATTCAACATTTTTTAAAGATATTACCGTCATACCTCCTAAAAAAAAGCCTAAGAATTTTGCCTATCAAGTTCCAATATTAAGTTTGCCAGGTATTTTTAAAACGAATGGTGACACTATCCCTGAATTTGGCCCCTATATTGATGCCGAAAAAAATAAAGTAGATAGGCATAAAAACAAGTTTAAAAAAATTAAAGTAGGTCTGGTTTGGCGGGGTAATCCCGATTACTTAAGAGATGATATACGAAGTATTGAGCTAGAAGATTTTCTTCCTTACATCAAGTCAACTAAGATTCAAGTTATTAGTTTACAAAAAAATAAAACAAAATCTGACGAAAAATTTTTGAAAAAAAATACTCAAATCATTGATATTATGGATGAGGTTGAAACCTTTTCTGATACAGCAGGCATTATAGAAAATTTAGATCTGGTCATTTCTGTGGATACTAGTGTGGCTCACTTAAGTGGTGCTATGGGTAAAAAAACTTGGACACTCATTCCATTCTCGCCCGATTGGCGTTGGCTCATGTACCGTGATGACACGCCATGGTATCAATCCATGACCTTATTCCGTCAAAAATCAGTGGGTGATTGGCAACCTGTATTAGAATCTATTAAGAAAAATTTAGCTGAGTGGATAGCAAACTCATAACTTAATATACATATTTAGGGAGTTAACGCTGACCCTTTAAACCCATACCATACTGGCGATTGTTGCCATCTTTATAGAATGGTTCTAGAAGCGAACCTGTAGCATGTAAAATTCTAAAGTATGCATAGATAAAGTCATAGTAGGTGATAGTAAAATTTCTTTGCGTTTCATGCAAGATGGTTTGTTTTTCATAGATATCCATGAGGCTACCCTCGTTTAAGGCATATCTTTGTACAGCTGCATCTAATGAGTCAGTCGAACTTTGTAATTGAGTCTTATAGTAACTGTTCTGTTTTTCTAGGGTTCTGTATGCATTCCAAGCCAATCTGACACTTTCCTCAACCTCAAGAACTCTTTGATCCTTCAAATCAGCCACAGAGTTAAGTTGAACTCTGGCTTGTGATTCTTCTTTTTTAATTTTACCGCCATCAAAAATGTTGTAACGTAATACAAGCATTGCTGTTGTGTAATCTCGATCAAATGCTGTTGCGCCACCGTAATATTCGTTTTTATTTGAGAAACCGTCCAATTCAAAATCAAGGGTTGGCATATTTAGTGCAGAACTTGCTTTAACCTTTGCCCTCGCCTCATCAACATCGTATTCAGCTGCTATTAACGTTGGATGATTTTTTTTAGCAATATGAATCACATCATCGAAGGGGTGACCTGAAAAGTACTTGGTATTCACGTCGGGTGAAAATTTAAATGGATCAAAATCAACCGGTGGCAAGAAAAAAGCCTTGGCCTTAAATGCTGCACGAGAGTCTTCAAAGTTATTAAATGCTGCCAGGTGGTTGATTTTTACTCGGTTTAAGCTGGTCTCAAGAAGCTTAAGTTCCGAAGTATTTGATAGACCAACCTCTAAACTTTCTTCTGTGTATCTATATATCTCATCCACTTTTGCAGCATGATTGGCTACTAAATTCATTATCTCTTTGTTCTTTAAAGTGTCTATGTAAGCTTTGATAGTATTGAGCGCTACGTCCTGTTTTAACCTAATGAGCTCATAAAAACTAGATAAGTATTTTTTATTATTACGTGAAATCTCAGCATCAGTAAAACCGAAGTCGATAAGGTTGTATTTAAAGGATAAGTTAAAGTTTCGTTTTAAATGATGATTCTCGTTATCAGTGGTCTGGTTGTCCGCCCAGGTATCTTCATGCCCCCACCTTAATGCCATATCAAGGGTTGGCAATAACCCAGACTCGGCTATCTCTATACCTATTAGATCAGCTTCAGTTTCTTGAGATTTTGCTAAAATTTCTGGATGCGTAGCGAGTAATTTATCAACCACATCTTTGAGGGTCATAAATGCTTGCCCTACCTCATAACCATCTGTGACTTCATTATTAAGATTAACGGCATATTGAGTTAATTTAGTTTGGTTAGTAAAAATACCATCGCGGCTAAAGTTATTTAACGCAAGCTGCTTGACTCTTTGATTATCGTCAATGCCTAATAATTGAGGTGCTGGCTCAACCCTATTGACAGAGTTACTAGGCACAGAGGACTGCGCGTTGTCGATGAGTTCCTCCATAGGGTCCGTTATTACGACAGGTACTTCATCATCATTGAAGCGTTTATTAATTTTTACAATTTCTTCTTTTATTTCAACAACCTCCTGATTAAAAAAATTCATGATTTCATTTTTAAAGTCATCAAGGCTATCCTCTGTTCTTTGAGCAACATCAACTTCTTTCTTTTTAACAGGATATTTTTGCTTTGCTTGAGTTTTCTGACGAGCAATTTCAACGCTCTTGTCTTCAGGATAAATGCTGCTATCTCCAATATCCTTAACAACGGTATCTATTGGCATGCGATCAAATTCAGGATCAAATTCAGGATTAAAGCTTGTTTGAATACTGTTGCTAGCTGGCGATGAGTGCTTGAAAAATAAATAGTTAGTGACGGCAAGATTAATAAGAACAAATGCGCACATCGATAATAAAATTATTTTTGTCGTTCTATCCAAGCCTTACCTTTCCTTTAGGGCATCAAACTTTGCACGTTTAATCGGTTTTAAAATGTAGTCAATAACTCTTTTTTGGCCGGTTATTATATTAGCAGAGACTTCCATTCCAGGGATGATTTTATTGTTATTTTTTCCAATAGATTTTTTGGCCAGCTGCAAGGTTGCATCATAGTAATATTCCCTTTGCCCACGGGGTGAATCCTCATCCATCAGGGTATTGGGACTCAAATTAATAACTCTACCTTTGATTCCACCATAGATAGTGAAATCAAAACTCGTCACTTTAACCGTCGCCTTTTGATACATCTCGATAAATCCAATATCACTCGGCTTGATCTTAACTTTAGCCACTAAATCATCGGTGGGGATAATTTCCATTATCGTCTCAGCAGGTTTAGTTACTGAATTTATGGTTGTTTTAATAATATTTTGAACAACACCATTGGATGGCGCGC
>ENA-OWPI01003017-OWPI01003017.1-marine-metagenome-genome-assembly--contig:-NODE-3017-length-14952-cov-4.406185_pt1 | contig 14952 bp, 22 predicted proteins | sample MGYA00238138_ERZ651775 | MGnify/ENA primary metagenome ERZ651775 (study PRJEB26906, sample SAMN06265043) | marine metagenome | isolation source: Helgoland LTER site | place: Germany:Helgoland, sampling...
GAGTAATAAATTAAAAATAGAATTTATGGAAGGTCAGATATCAAAACTATTAACTGACGTAGAAGAATTAAAAGATAAAAACAGAGAAATAGTATACAAAAACGGTAACGGCCAATGATCTTAGAAACTGTAGTAGCACTTCTTATGTTAGTAAATAATGAAATTAAAGAACATAGAATACAAGTAGAAGGTATGGCTCAATGTTTACGTGGTAAACGTAAAGCGGAAAGACAATATCAAGAAAATGTACAGTATCAATGTATAAAATCTAAAGCAGAACTTGAAAAAAATATTGATGGATCTTTATCAATTAAAAAACTAATATTAGAATAAAAGACTTTCATTATCAATATTTTTGTTTTATATCTCTAAATAGGAAAGTATGGTATGAACCAGGAGGTATTATGTTATGTTAAAAACTATGAAAAAAAAAGTAAAAAAGAAACAAGGCTATAATGCAAGAAAAGATGAATCAATGGGTATGAAAAGTGGTAAAGAATCATCTAAAAAAATGTCTATGGCTTCAAGAAGAAAAGTAGCTAAAGCTACACGTAAACCAAAAGGCACTTACGGTTTTAAAAAATAGTAAGTGATTAACAGAGAAGGATTTGGTAAACTTATGAAAAAAGGTTATCACAAAACTAAAAGTGGCCGAGTTGCTAAAAAAGGTTTGTATTATAATATGAACAAAAGAAAAAAAGCAGGCACAAGTAGACCTGGTAAAGGTACTGTTTCTGCTAAAGCTTTAAAAGCATCCGCTAAAACTGCAAAAAGTTAAATAATGGAAGTTGAATTAGATAAAAAAAAATTACAATTCACTAATGATGAAGGTGAAAAAGTTAATGTAGATGTTGATCAAGATCAAACTGAAAAAGATGAAGAAGTCTTTGAAAGTAATCATTATTCTAATTTAGCAGAAGAATTAGACGAAACAGAAGTTGGTCTTTTAGGTAAAGAATTAACTAGAGCTTATGAAGATGATAAAAGTTCTAGAAAAAACTGGGAAGACCAATATTCTAAAGGTTTAAGAATGTTAGGAGTAATTGTCGAAGATAGACAAGATCCATTCCCGGGAGCTTCTGGTGTTCATCACCCATTACTTGCTGAAGCAGCAACACAGTTTCAAGCAAGAGCTATTGCAGAAATGTTTCCACCAGGTGGCCCTGTTAAAACTCAAATTATTGGAAAAGTTACTGATAAAAAATTAGAACAAGCTCAAAGAGTTCAAGACTTTATGAACTTTCAAGTTACTCAAGAAATTCCTGATTACTTTAATGAACTAGATCAAATGTTATTTTATTTAGCTCTTGCAGGAAGTGCATTTAAAAAAGTTTATTTTGATAATACATTAGATAGGATTTGTTCTAAATTTGTACCAGCAGAAGATTTTGTAATTTCTATGGAAAATACAGATTTAGAAACTGCTGAAAGATATACACAAATAATGAAACTAACAAGAAATGATATTAGAAAATATCAAATATCAGGTGTCTACAGAGATATACCTTTAACTAAATCAGAAGCTGGCGGATCAGGAAGTAATAACGATGGAGATATGGTTGAACAAACTATACAAAGATTAGAAGGAATGTCTCCTAGTATGGCAGATAAAATTCATACTGTATTAGAAGTTCATACTAATTTAGATTTAGGTGAAGATAAAAATGAATTAGCTTTACCTTATATTGTTACAATAGATTATGAATCACAACAAGTTTTATCTATTAGAAGAAATTGGAAAGAAGAAGATACATTAAGAAGAAAAAGAACTTACTTTATACACTATAAATATCTTCCTGGCTTAGGCTTCTATGGCTTTGGCCTTATTCAAATGATCGGCGGACTACAACACGCAAGTACTGGTGCTCTTAGAGCACTACTTGATTCTGCTGCCTTTGCCAACCTCAATGGAGGCTTTAGAGCTAAAGGAGCAAGAATAGAAGGTGGAGACATTACGGTCTCTCCTGGTGAGTGGGTTGAAGTTGAAGCATATGGTGATGATCTTAGAAAAAGTTTTATCCCTCTTCCTTTTAAGGAACCTTCACCGACATTACTTCAATTACTTGGAGTATTAACTGAGTCAGGAAGACGTTTTGCTTCTATTGCAGATGCAATGATTGGTGATTCAGCTGGATCAGGTCCTGTTGGAACAACTGTTGCTTTAATAGAACAAGGATCAAAAGTATTTTCTGCTATTCATAAAAGAATACACCAAGCTCAAGGTAGAGAATTTAAATTAATCTATGAATTAAATGGAGAATATTTAGATGATGAATATTCATTTGAAGTAATAGGTGGAAGTCAAAAAATTAGAAGAAAAGATTTTACAAAAGCTATTAGTGTAGTTCCTGTATCTGATCCTAATATATTCTCTCAAGCTCAAAGAATAGCTTTAGCTCAAACTGGTTTACAATTAGCACAAGCTTCTCCCGATATAATAGATGTTAAAGAAGCAACAAGAAGATTTTTACAAGCTCTTAATATACCTGATTATATGGATTTAATGATCGAAGATGAAGATACACCTAGACGTGATCCAGTATCAGAGAACATGGCTGTACTTAATACTAAACCTATTCAAGTATTTGAAGATCAAGATCATCAAGCTCATATGCAAGTTCACGCTCAATTTATGAATGATCCTAGATTTGGTGGAAATCCTGAAGCTAAAGAAAGATTATATCCACAAATGTTAGCTCATATGGGTCAACACATGGCTTTCTTATATCAACAACAAATGCAAGCATCTGTTCCTGAAGGTAACCCTGTTTCTTCTGGAGATTTTAATAGAGAATTAAATGATGAGCCATCACAAGAGATAAGTATAGAAGAAGAAAATAGAATAGCAGCTGCAGCAGCACAAGCTGCACAACAATTAATAGGATCTATGCCACTTTCTCCTGAACAAGAAAAAGAATCAAGAGAAGCTCAAAAAGATCAAGCTCAATTACAGTTAAAAGCAGAAGAATTAAATATTAGAAAAGCTAGATTTATGGAAGGTGTTAAACAAAGTGAAAAACAAAATGCTAGAAAAGATACTGAGACAAAAGCTAAAGTAGTAGAGATTGCAAGTAAAGTTGCAAAGGAAGATAATAAGAGAGATTAATGAGAGATCATAAAATATTGACTAGCTTTCAAAAAAGTCAAGAAAAGAAAAATAAAGAAATGGCTTTATTTAAAAATCTTAAAAAAGAAGTTGAAACTGGAGCTAATGGAACTCAATCTTATATAATAAAAAAAGGTATTAATAAAAATAAACTAGCAACGAAAGATATTAATGGCGGTTAAACCTGAAGAAGTAAGACAAGCTAAAAAGTTTTTAGAAAATAAAAAAATTTCTATTAAAAAAGTTAAACCTCATCTATTTGCAATTGCTTCAAATAGTTTAAGAAAAAATTTTAATGAAACATTAGATTTCTTTAAGAAAGGAACAAGTGGAACGACTGATTCAAGCGATTAAGAAAAATATTAAAGATCATAAACAAGAATTATCACAAAATTTATTAAGTAAAGGTGTAGAAAATATATCTGAATTCAAACGTGTCTACGGATACGGACAAGGTTTAGATAAAGCTTTTCAAATAATAAATGAAACAATCGAAAAATATAAAAAAGGAGATATAGAAGATGAATAGTAATGAAGCATGGGCAACGGATAATGATATACCTACACCTGAAAAAATACCACAACCAGTAGGATATAGAATATTACTTAGACCTAGAGGAGCAGTAGTAAAAACTAAAGGTGGAATAATTTTATCAGATTCTTCACAAGATAATCAAGCTTACTTAAATAGTGTAGGACAAGTGATTGCTATGGGACCAGAGTGTTATAGCGATAGAAAAAGTCCTTGGTGTAAAGTAGGAGATTGGGTTATTTTTGGTAGATATGCAGGAGCAAGAGTTTCTGTACAAAAAGTAAAAATGGTGTTATTAAATGATGATGAGATTATTGCAACTTTGGAAAATCCAGAAGTAGTAACTCAACAACTGTAACATACATTAACGAAAGTTAATGCCAACATAGGAGAAACTATGATAGACGAAAAAGAAAATAAGAATGAAGAATTAGAAGTTAATCTTGAAGAAGTTGAAACAGAGAAAGAGGTCAATGTACCTTTAAATCCGTTAGAAAAACTTCAACAAATGCAAGAAGAACCTTCTAAAAATGAAGATAAATCTTTTGAGAACGAAAGAGAGATTAAGCTTGAAGAGAAAAAAGATGAAAAAGCACCAGCTTATTCAGATGACATGCCTTATTCTGTTAAAGTTCGTAAAAGAATCCAAAAAGAAGTAGCCAAAAGAGCAGAAGCAGAACAAAGAAGTGTTGAACTAGAAGAAAAACTAGCAGCAATGGAAAAAAGAACTTATGATATAGCTAATAAATCGTTAGGTAATCAGCTTTCTAGTGTTTCTAATCAACTTAAATCAGCAATTGAAGAAGGTAATACTGACGAACAAGTAAAATTGTATGAAAGTATGGCAGAAATCCGTAGTCAAATGACTAAAACAGAAGATTATGCTGCAAGAGTACCTCAAAAAACTGAAAAGTCTGAAAAAAAAGCTCCACCTTTGGCAACAGAGTGGGTTAAAGAAAATTCAAAATGGTTTAATAAGCCTGGTTATAGAAAAGAAACAGCTATGGCTTATGGAATTGATGCTGAATTAACAGAAGAAGGTTGGGATGTGCACGATCCTGGATATTATGATGAGATGACTAAAAGACTTAAAGCAAGTGGTCTTTCTTATTTTAATAAATCAGAAGAAAACACTTCCAAAGCTGAAGAAAATGTTGTACAAAAAAACAATAGAGTGCAATCTCCTGTTGCTGGAGTTTCTCGTAAAAAAGGAACAACTGGTAATAGAGTTAAACTAACCTCTGACGATTTATCAACTGCTAAAACTTTTGGTATAGACATCAGTGATGAAGTGGCACTAAAACGATTTGCTAAAGAAGTAAAAAGCTTTAGCGACACAGGACAATAGAAAGGAGCCTGACATTATGAACAAAGATAATAAAATAAAAAATGAAACTAGAGTAGAAAAATCTACACTAGCTTCAAAATGGCGACCGAGTAACTTATTAGAAGCGCCTGAACCAAGACCTGGTTATGCTCAACGTTGGGTAGCAACTATGGTATTAGGACAGGAAACGCCTACGAATGTAGCTAAACGGTTGAGAGAAGGTTGGCAACCAAGAGACATTAAAAGTGTCAAAGATGGTCAACATTTTCCAACGATAGAACATGGCAAATTCGCTGGGCATATTGGAATAGAAGGAATGGTACTTTGTGAAATGCCTGAAGAAATGGTTAATCAAAGAAATGATTACTATGCTCAAATGACTAACAATTTAATGCAGTCAGTTGAACAGGACATGAACAGAGCTGAAACACCAGGCCAACCTATCCAAAGGTCTTTTAAATCTAGAGTTAGTTCGGACGGCAATTAACAACTAACAAAGGTAAATAAAAATGGCAAATGTAAATGCACCAAATGGTTTCGTACCATTAAGACATTTAACAGGCGGTGTTATTAGAGCCAATGAGTATGCAATTGCAAACGGCTATGCAGCCAATCTTGCAAGTGGAGACCTCGTTACTTTGACAACCGATGGAACAGTTATAAGAGGCACAGCGGGCGGTACAGCTCTTGGTGTTTTTTATGGCGTTGAATACATTGATAATGACACTGGTGATGTTAAATTTAAGAAAGTTTGGAGTAATGCCACAGCTGTTAAATCGGGAACTCCGATTAAAGCATATGTGTATGACGATCCAAATATCACTTACGCAGTCCAAACTAACGGCGTATTCGCAACAGCAAATGTTGGTGAATTAGCTAATGTTACAATTGGAACGTATAACTCAACCTACGGACATTCAACTGATGAATTAGATATCGCAACTCTTGCAACTACTGCAAAAGTTTTGAGAATACTAAGATTAATTGATTATCCTGATAATGCGGCAGGCGCTGATGCATCTGTAGAAGTAGTAATAAATCTATCTCTATATGGTACTCAGAATGCTGGCGTTTAACCTTAACAATAGGAGTTAAAAATGGCTTTAAACAGAGCACTTTTTACCAAACAGCTCAATCTAGGTTTAAACACCGTGTTTGGTATGGAATACGATAGATATCCAGAACAATGGAGATCATTATATTCTACAGAGCAATCAATGAAAGCATTCGAAGAAGATGTACAAATGATCGGATTCGGTGCTGCACCTACTAAAGCTGAAGGTGCCATGATCAATTATGATTCTGGCAGAGAAGGCTTTGTCTCAAGATATGTGCATGAAACTGTCGCTTTAGCTTTTGCGATTACAGAAGAAGCTGAAGAAGATGGCTTGTACGGTTCTCTAGGCGCTAAATACGCAAGAGCACTAGCAAGATCAATGCAACAAACTAAAGAGATCAAAGGTGCAAATATCTTTAATAATGCAACTACTACTTCAACTGGAGGAGACGGCGTAGCTTTAATGAACGGCTCTCACCCACTTGGTGGCGGTGGTACAGCATCTAACATCCTAGGCACACCTGCGGATTTATCTGAAACGTCTTTAGAGACACTTTTAGTTCAAATCTCAACTGCTGTAGATGATAGAAGTATACCTGTTGCGTTATCTGGAAGAAAACTTGCAGTTCCACCTCAATTGGTGTTCGTTGCAGAAAGAATTATCAAGTCTAATTTAAGACCTGGTACTGCTGACAATGATATCAATGCAATGAGAAATATGGGTATGATACCTGAAGGTGTAGTAGTGAATCAAAGATTTACTAACCCTGATCAGTATTTTATCCTAACTGATTGCCCAGATGGAATGAAACACTTCGTTAGATCACCAATCAAAAAAGCTGTTGAAGGCGATTTTGAAACTGGTAACCTAAGATACAAGTGCAGAGAAAGATACAGCTTCGGTTTTACAGACTGGAGAGGTGTATATGGATCTGAAGGCGTAGCATAATAATAAACAATTACTAGGCGTAGCAATACGCCTAGTAGTTTTAAACTAACCCAAACGACTGCGAAAGCAGACTACTAAGGAGGTAGACATATGGGAACAACAACATTTTCGGGACCGATAAAAGCGGGAACGATATCACAAACAACAGGAACAGCACTTGGCGATAGTATAAAAAATACTGGTCAAGTATTAATGGCACAATCAGTAATAGTTGATATTATTGGTGCTTCACATTTAAATCAAGTATGTGCAGTAGTTCCAGCAAACTCACAAATAGTTGACGTTATAGTTAATGTAACTACAGTGAATAATGATACTGGTGCAGCAACTGTTTCAGTAGGAACAGTAGCAGATGCAGATGCTTTTATAGCTACACTTAATGTTAAAGCTTTAGCAACTACTCATGGTACTTTAGATACAGAAGCAACTAATGTTGGTACAACTGATATACAAGTATTAGCAGATTTTACAGGTGCTAATGGCGATGGTACAACTGGTGCAGCAACAGTAACTGTTATGTATTTACAAAATAATTCTATTGCAGTGGCAGCAGATTTATAATAAATAATTAATTAGAGGGCCTTCGGGCCCTCATTTAAAATATGGAATTTAATTTAGACTTTTTAAGAAAAACAGGTGAAGCTCTTTCTTCTTTTGGAAAAGATAAAGAAGATAAAGATACTGATATAATTAGAGTTGAAGATTTAGAAAAAAAAAATCCAGCTACCGAAATGGTTGAAACTGGAGATGCTTCTGAAGCTGAAAAAATTTATCAAGAAGATAAAGGAAAAATAGTTGAAAAAAAGAAAGAAGATACAGAAGATAGTTTAGAAAAAAAATTAGCTAATATAGAAAAAGTTATTGATAAATTTGGTGGATCTCAAACTCTTCCAACTGGTCAATTACAAAGTAGTAGTATTAATGATAATATAAATCAAAGACCTTTAGATATGGGAAATGTTCAAGCTAAAGCAGCACTGGCTGAATATTTAAAACCTTCTACTGTACCTAATGACAGAATTGCTTTACTATATGAAGACTTAAAAAAATATAACCTAATTTAGGAGAAATAAATGGCAGGATCAGACATAAATGTTGTAAGTAAAAATAAAGCAGCATTATCTAATGTAGCTTCAAATGTTGCCACTACAGTTACTGTATTTGGAGGACCAACGAGATTAAAAGGTTTTATTATTGAACCTACTGATGCTCCAGGCACTCTTACATGGAAAGATGGTGGAACAGATATATTTGATATTGAAACAGGTAATGCAGCTGCAGGTGCTTCAACAGTACAAATTAATTTACCAGCAGAAGGTATAAAATTTAAAACAAGTTTACAAGTTTCATCTACTATTGCGGGTGCTAATGTATCTACTACAAATGGTGTAACAGCATTTTTTGCATAATGGAGAAATATGGCTTTATCAGGAACTTCAAATTTTACTTTAACAGTAAATGATGTAATACAAGAAGCTTATGACAGAATAGGCGGTGATCCTATTTTAGGTTATGATGTAAGGTCCGCTAGACGTAGTATGAATATTATGTTTAGTGATTGGGCTAACAGAGGTTATAACCAATGGACTGTAGAATATAAAACTTTAGCTATTACTACTGGAACTACAGAATATACTTTAGATTATGATACGGTAGATATCATTAATGCAAATATTCAAATAAGTGATGGAAGTGAATATGCAATGACAGCACTAGGTCTTAATGATTATGCTGCTATTTCAAATAAAACTACTCAAGCTAGACCTACACAATATTATTTACAAAGATTAAATACTCCTGTACTTAAAATTTATCCAGCTCCAGATACTAATTATACTATTACTTATTATCGTATGAGAAAAATAGAAGATATTACAGCTTCTACAGTCAGTGGAGTAGAACAAAACATTGATGTGCCATTTAGAGCTTTCGAGTGTATGTGCGCAGGACTTGCTTATTATCTTTCTAAAAAAAGAACAGGTATAACTGCTCAAACTCAACAAATATTAAAAGTGGATTATGAAGAAGCTTATCAAAGATTAATTGCTGGTGATGATACTCCTTCAACTAGAATTATACCAGCAACAGGCAACAGCTTTTATTCATAATGGCTAGAGTTCCAGCAAGTACTAAACCTCATAGAGCACCTTCAGCAAAATTTGCAGGTGGAAAATATGCACAAGCAATATCTGATAGATCAGGTATGGCATTTCCATATCAAGAAATGGTATTTGAATGGACTGGTATGTTTGTTCATACTTCAGAGTGGGAACCTAAACAACCTCAATTAGATTTAACTTATTTTACTGATGCACAAACTTTACAAAATGCTAGACCTCAAGCAAGTATAAGTGCAACAGAGGCTGCAAGAACTGGTGGAGGATTACCAGGCTCTCAAACAGGTGGTGTTCCTAATCAAGTAACTGTTTTACCTGGATTTGAAAATACATCAGGACAATCTGTTTATGTTGGAGTTGCAACTATTCCAACTTCTTGGTATACTAACAACACAAATTTGTTACAGATAGGATTAGGAAGTGTTACTGTTGTAACATGATAAAAAATAAAAAATTAAAAGTAATGATTGGAACACCTTGTTATGGTGGTCAATTAACAGAAGCTTATTTACATGGAATAATGGATTTAACGAGAGTAGCTGCTCAAAATAATTTTCAAGTTCAATTAAATACTATAGGTAATGAAAGTTTAATTACAAGAGCTAGAAATACTATAGTGAGTCAGTTTTTAGACGCTGATAAAGAAGATGATAGTCTTACTCATTTAATGTTTATTGATGCAGATATAGGATTTAGAGGAGAAGCTGTAAGACGTGTTTTAGAATCAGGTTATGATATAGCTTGTGGAATATATCCTAGAAAAGCTATTGAATGGGATAAAGTTCCTGACTTAATTAAAACAAGTGATAAAAATTTAGAACAAAGAGCTTTAGGTTATAATTTAAATTTTGCAGATCCTAATAAAATTGAATTAACTGGCGGTTTTACTGAAGTAATGGATGCTGCAACTGGCTTTATGTGTATTAAAAAAGAAGTTTTTTATAAGATGAAAGAAGCTTATTCTAATCTTAAATATACTAGCGATCAAATAGTTAATGGAAAAAGATATGGTAGTGATAACTGTTATGCATTTTTTGACTGTATTATTGATGAAAAAAGTAATAGATATCTATCAGAGGATTATGCTTTTTGTAGATTATGGCAAAAAATAGGTGGTAAGATACATGCTGATCTTCAAAGTCCTTTAACGCACTATGGAACTTATCCATTTGCAGGACACGTTTGGACTAAATTTAAAGTTGATGAGGTAATAAAAGATGGCAATGACATACAGCAGTCTAAAAACTGATATACAAACATGGGCTGAAAATACAGGAACAGATTTTACTAACCAATTAGATACTTTTATAGATAATACTTTTGATTCTTTATCAAGAGATATAGACCCTATTGGATTTAATGAAAATGTAACTACTACAGCAGTAGCTGGAGATAGATTTGTAAATCTTCCTACTTCTATTGAGCCTATGTTATTTAATTATTTAACTATTACAGTAGGATCTAACGTAAGTTATTTAGAAATGAAAACTTTAGCTTTTTGTCAAGAATATTGGCCTAATATATCACTTCAAGGTCAACCTAAATATTTTGCTAATTTTGATGATAATCGAGTATATCTAGCTCCTACTCCAGATCAAGCTTATACTTTAAAATTAGGATATCAAGGAAGAATTAATCCATTATCTAATACTAATACTACTAACTGGTACACTGAAAATATTTCAGATGTTTTATTATTTGGCTGTTTAGCTCAAGCAAATCTCTTTACAAAGAACCTAGAAGATTATACTATATATACAAATTTGTATAATACAAGAGTTGCTACTGTTAACAATGAAGCCCGTAGAAGAAGAAGAACGGACTATAAGTTTCCTGGTAGCCCTGTTGGTACAAACACATTAACTGGAGGACAATAATATGGCAATAACACAAGCGATTTGCACAGTATTCAAACAAGACTTGATGTCGCCTGGTGGAAACCTTGCTGCTCAAACTCTTAAATGTGCACTATATACTAATGCAGCAACTTTAGATGCAACAACATCTGTTTATATAACAGGTAATGAAGTATCTGATTCAGGAACTAATTACACTATTGGTGGAAATACATTAACTAATGTAGCTATTTCTGTAGATGGAACTACTGCAATTTTTGATGCGGACAATGTTACATTTCCAAATGCAACTATATCTGCTCAAGCTGCTTTACTGTACAATAATTCTAATGCTAATGCTGCAATTGCAGTTTTAGATTTTGGAGGAGTTAAAACTTCTACAAACGGAACTTTTGAATTACAGTTTCCAACTGCTAACGCATCTGCTGGCCTAATTAGAATAGCATAAGGAGAAATTCCTTATGAGTGCTAGTGTAGGTTATGGTAGACTTGGTTGGAATGTAGGTGCGTGGAATACATCTCCAGATACAGCAGCCGTTATAACTGGTCAACTAATTCAATCTGAATTAAATTTTGGTGAAGGTTGGGGTAGAGAATCATGGAGTGAAGGGGCTTGGAATAGTTCTATCGGATTAGTACTTGTAGGTACTGGTGTAATATTTTCTACTACTGGTCAACAAACAACTATTTCTTTAGCCAATGTAACTACTACAGCTGCTACTATAAATTCTATTACTGGTGAAGAACTAAATATTTCTTTATCTAATGTAATTACTACAGCAGATACTACCAATCTTATTACAGGTCAACAAGCAACAGGAACTATTGGAACTTATTCAATAGCAGCTGATGGAACTATGACTATTGTAGTTCCTGAATTTACAATAAATACTGCTATAGGTACAACTTTAACAGGAACTGCTAATTCGATAGATATTAATGGTCAAAGTATAACATCTTTTTTATCTAATATTGTAACAGACACTGAAAACTTTATTCCAATCACTGGAATTAATACTAATGCTAATGTAAGCTCTATAACAATTTCTACTTCAGGATTTTTCTCTATGACTGGTCAAGAAATAACAATAGATTTAGCTACAATAATTCCTAATTCTAATAATAATATAAGTATGACAGGTATTCAAGCTACTGTAATACCAGTAGATTTAAGATTTTGGGATCCAATAGTTGATGATAATACTGAAACTTGGACAAATATTTAGTGTACAAATAAGTACAAATATATATTATTTACATAAATAAATTTATAAGATATAAATAACTATGGCTTCAACTTATACATCAAGATTAAAATTAGAAAGACAAGCTTCTGGAGAAAACTCAGGTAACTGGGGTAATCTTGTAAACTATGTTTTAAACAGAATTGACAGTACAGTAAGAGGATATGTTGCAGCAAGTGTTGCTGGTTCTGCTAATGTAACTTTAGTATCTAATACTTCTACTACTAATACTGATGATTCAACTACTGATGATCAAGTTCACAATAAAGTAATAGAATTTACTGGTGCTTTAACAGGTTCTATTTATGTATTTACAGATGCTGTAGAAGGTGATTATACATTATTTAATAATACAACTGGTTCTCATACTTTAACTTTTGCAAATACAGGTCATGCTGCTAATGGTGTAGCTATTACTCAAGGTACTAAATCAATAGTATATACAGATGGCTCTACTATTTATGATGTAGGTGCTGATTTAGGTGCTGTTGGATCAAGTTCTTTAACAGTTGCTGGTTCAGCTAATGTTGGTTCTTTAACTTCAACAGGTAATGTAAATTTATTAGCTGCAAGTTCTTTAGTATTACAAGATAGTTCTGGTGGAGAATTTGCTGCTTTAAAAGCAAGTGCAACTACAACAAGTTATACTTTAACTTTACCTGCAGCAACAGGAACAGCAGATCAAGTTCTAACAACTAATGGTTCTGGAGTTTTATCTTTTGTAGATAATACAGGTGGCACAGATTGGCAAGCAGTCAAGACTACAGGATTTACAGCAGTCGCAGGAGAAGGTTATTTTATAAATACAACAGGTGGTGCATTTACAATGACACTACCCGCATCTCCAACAATTGGCGATGAAATATCATTCATAGATTACGCAGGAACTTTTGATACAGAAAATTTAACAATTGGAAGAAATTCAGAAAATATTCAAGGCTCTGCAGCCGACTTAACAGTTTCAGTGGAAAGGGCAGCTAATACTTTGGTCTATACGGATGGAACTCAAGGTTGGTTGTTAAAGGCTGAATAATGTCTACCTACAAAGGGATCCAAGGTACAGCGGTTACTAATTACGCTGGAGATAAACCAGGTGTGGTTGATGGAGAAGTTTGGTACGACAGCACTGCAGCCGATTTCAAATATCAATATCTAAATGTAACTACAGCTGGTGCTTGGAGTACGGGTGGAAATTTAAATACGGCTAGACAACAAATAGGTGGTGGTGGTATTCAAACATCGACAGTAGTGTTTGGTGGTGAATATGCTACTGCAGTTGCTTCAGCAATAACAGAATCTTACAATGGATCTTCTTGGACTGAAGTTAATGATTTAAATAGTGCTAGATACAGAGTAAGTTCAACAGGAAGTAGTAACACAAACGCATTATCTTATCTTGGAAGAAATGCGTCAAATACTAAACAAGCTACAAATGAATCTTGGAATGGTACGAGTTGGACTGAATTATCAGATTTAAATCAAGCTAGGGATCTTGCAGCAGGTTTTGGAGCAGACAATACTTCAGCAATTGCAGCAGGTGGTGCTCCTCCACCAAACACTAAAGTAACAATTACAGAACAATGGAATGGTTCATCTTGGACTGAAGTTAACAATTTAAATACTGCTAGAGATGATCTTACAGGAGCAGGAATAGTAACATCTGGTTTAGCTTTTGGTGGAAACGTTCCTCCTTCTACAGCAGCAACAGAATCTTGGAATGGTACTAGCTGGACATCAGTAGCTGATTTAAATACTGCAAGAGCTGGTATGGGCGGTGCAGGTGTTGATAATACATCAGCTATGGCTTTTGGAGGAAATGCTCCTCCTCCTAGAGGAGCTATTACAGAATTATGGAACGGAACAAGCTGGACAGAAACAAGTGATTTAGGTACGGCTAGATATTTAATGGCAGGAACAGGAACACAAGCTGCTGCATTATCAAGTGGTGGACAAGATGGCACTGCTGTAACAGCCGCAACCGAAGAATGGTTAGGCCCAGGCCAGCCAATAGGTGCTTGGTCCACGGGTGGTGCTTTAAATACTGCTAGACAAGAATTAGCAGGTGCAGGAACTCAAACAGCAGGTTTAGCATTTGGTGGGTATAATCCACCTACCTTTTATACAAATACAGAATCTTACAATGGTACGAGTTGGACTGAAGTAAATGATTTAAATGCAGCAAGAAGAGGTTTAGCAGGTATTGGAACCGCTACATCTGCTTTAGGAGTAGGAGGAAATCCTACTGGATCTGGAACACCTGTTGTTAGTTCTAATGAAGCTTATAATGGAACTAGCTGGACGGAAGTTGGAGATTTAAATACTGCTAGAACTACTTCAGGAAGTGCAGGTGTTGATAATACAAGTGGTTTAGTTTTTGGTGGTGCTCCTTATTCAGGTGTTACTGAATCTTGGAATGGATCAAGCTGGACTGAAGTCGCAGATTTAAATACTGCTAGAGGATTACTAGGAAGTTCTGGAATACAAACTTCAGCTTTAGCATTTGGTGGATACACTACTGCACAACAAGCACTTACTGAACATTACAATGGAACTTGCTGGACAGTTAAGAATGTTATGAATACAGCTAGATATAATCTTGGAGGAACTGGAGCTACTTATGATTCAGCTATGGCATTTGGTGGACAACCAGGACTAGGCGGATCATCAGCTAACACAGAATTATTTACTGGAACTAACTGGGCTGAAAGCGGAGATTTAAACAGTGCAAGGGTAGCTATAAGAGGAAGTGGTACAACTACATCTG
>ENA-OWPI01003020-OWPI01003020.1-marine-metagenome-genome-assembly--contig:-NODE-3020-length-14934-cov-2.374100_pt1 | contig 14934 bp, 8 predicted proteins | sample MGYA00238138_ERZ651775 | MGnify/ENA primary metagenome ERZ651775 (study PRJEB26906, sample SAMN06265043) | marine metagenome | isolation source: Helgoland LTER site | place: Germany:Helgoland, sampling...
CGCAAGCGACGATCGCACGCACCCGCGCAGCCTTGGGCTTTTAAGAAAGCTTTTCGTTAGCCTTTGCGGCGGAACTGCGCCTGCAGCGCCTCGCTGGGACCATGCCCGATAAATTGATCGGGGTAGCTTCTGCGTATGCACTGCACGTTGGGAATGGCATTTTCGGCCAGCCAGGTGCTCAAGGCGGCACCCACTCCGCCTAGGGCTTGACCGTCTTCCCAGACCATCCATCGGTAGTGGTTTTTCGCGAAGTGGGCGAGCATATCGGGGTTGATGGGCTTGGCCATGCGCAGGTCCACGACACTTTCGGTTGGTTGAGCTTCCGCCAAGGCATCGGCCACGACCGGGCCCAGGCAAAAATGGACCGTTCCGGTGCCCCATTGGAGAATGTCCATTCGGCCGCGGCGTTCTTGCGCTTCAGGCAGTTTCGGTTCCGTTCCCTTGGGGTAGCGGATGATGCTCGGGCCTCCGTAGGCGAGGGCTTCGCGCAGGGCTTCTTTGAGGGCTTCGCCGTTGCGGGGGGCCCAAATAGCCGTATTCGGAACGGATCGAAAGAGGGTCAGGTCAAACACACCGTGATGGGTAGCTCCATCTTCGCCGACGAGTCCAGCACGGTCCAAACACAAAATCACCGGCAAGTTTTGCAACGCCACATCGTGAATCCATTGGTCCACAGCGCGCTGCGAAAAGGTACTGTAGAGGTTGACCACGGGCCGCAAACCCGCCGCGGCCATTCCGGCGGCTTGGGTCATCACATGCCCTTCCGCGATGCCCCCGTCAAAAAAGCGGTCGGGGAAGGCTTCCCGGAAGCGATCCAGGCTACTTCCTGGGGCCATCGCTGCAGTCAGTCCTACGATACGAGTGTCTTCGGACGCCAGGTCGATCAGGCCTTCGGCAAAATGCGTTTGGAAATGCCGAGGACCAGGAATAGACTCGGACAGGCCCAATTCCTCGAGGGAGGGGCGTTGCGTTTGGACGTGCAAAATTCGGGGTCCAGACGCCTGAAGTGCATGCTCTAGGGCCGAGTACAATTCGGGCATGTCGTGGCCATCAATGGGACCCCCCATCCATGCCCATCCCAGGGACTGGGCGAATGCTTCGTAGCGCCCATTCTGGTGGAGGGCTCCGACATTTTCTTCAATCGCTTGTCCGTTATCATTGAGGATAAGCAATACGTCATCTCCGCGGCTTCCGGCATCGTTGAGGGCCTCGAAGACCATGCCGCCGGTAAAGGCGCCATCGCCCACCACCGCGACGCGGCGACGCGAGACCCCCTGGAGGACATCCGCGCGGGCAAAGCCCAGCAAGGCGGATAGGGCCGTGCTCGAGTGGCCGACGCCGAAGGCATCATAGGGCGATTCATCGCGTTTGGGGAATCCACTGGGGCCTGCGGGGGTCCGATTGGCGCGGAAGACCTCCGCGCGATCAGTGAGTACTTTATGTCCGTAGGCTTGGTGACCGACGTCCCAAATCAGAATGTCTTCTGGGCATTGAAGCAGGGCGTGCAAGGCGACGGTGAGCTCGGTGACCCCAAGACTCGAAGCCAGGTGCCCGGCTTTGTCTTCCGTGGTTTCACGTAAAAAGGTGCGCAGTGCGTGGGCCACCGTCGCCAAGGCATCGGGGCGCATACCGCGCAGCATCTCCAAAGAGGGAAGACTAGACATAGGCCAAAAGTACGCCCGCCTCGTTCATGACTGGGGCCTTCCCCGAACAAAAACGCCGCCCCACGAGGGCGGCGTTTTAGCTAGGGTGCGCCTTCGGCGAGCTAGAGGGCTAGGGAGCTAGGTGGCTCGGGCTGCGCCCCTGTGGCTAGAGAGCTAGAAAGCTCGCGCTTCGCGCTGAAGCGATGAACCTAAGCGTTTCATCTCTTTTGCCTTAGAGCATGGAAGTAGACCTTCGCTGCGCGCCGGGACTTTCCGTTCCTTTGCCAAGCTCTAGCCCTCTAGCCCTCTAGCCCTCTAGCCCTCTAGCCCTCTAGCCCTCTAGCGGAGCTATGCTCCCTGCTTCTCCCAATACCTCCGTGAACGAGCCACTTCGGTGAGATACAGCATGACCGGCATGATCACCAGCGTCAAGAAGGTCGCAAACGTCAATCCAAAAATGACCGTCCAGCTGATCGGACCCCAGAACATGACGTTGTCACCCCCAAAATAAATTTGTGGGTTATTCTGTGAAATCAACGTGAAGAAGTCGATGTTCATGCCGGTGGCCAGAGGAATCAAGCCTAGGACCGTCGTAATGGCGGTGAGCAACACAGGGCGCAGTCGGGTCCGACCGGCTTGTGCCAACGTATTGGCGAGCTCTTGCACGGGGAGGCGGGCCTCTTCGTCCAAGCCCAATTCGGCTTTGCGACGCTCTAACAACTGTCCGGCATAGTCCGCCAAGACAATGGCGTTGTTCACGACGACGCCCGCCAGGGAGATGATGCCAATCATGGTCATCACAATAATAAAGTCCATCCGGAAGAAGAGCAGCCCGAGAAATACCCCAATCAAGGACAGGATGACCGTGATTAAAATCAAGAAGGGGATGCGCGCGGAGTTGAACTGGCCGACAATGATTAGGAAGATCATAAATACGGCCCCCAACAAGGCCTTGGACAAGAAGCTGAATTCCTTCGCTTGCTCCTCCTGCTGCCCTGTAAAGGATAATGTCATGCCGCGGGGCACCTCGTAATTGGCCAAAAGCTCTTTAATCTCCCCGACAATCTGGGTGGGATTGGCGCCTTCCTTGACTCCGGAGTACAAGGTGATGACCCGATCGAGCTCCTTGCGCTTCACCGCGGAGAAAGTCGAAGACTTGCTGGCACTGGCCACGGCTGAAATGGGCACCTGCTTAATGCGGCCCGAACCTTGGTCCCGGAAGGTGATCTTTTGGTTCATCAAGCTCTCCAGGTTGAAGCGATACACGTCATCAAAGCGCAGGTTGATGGGGTATTCGTCCTCATCGTCTTTGAAACGGCTAATCTCCTTGCCGAAGAGGGCCGTGCGCAACGCATCGCCAATTTGGCCGGTGGAAACGCCCAAGGAACGCGCTTTGGCGCGGTCAACGGTGATGGGCAATTCGGGCTTGCCGCTCTCCACGTCCAGCTTCAACTCGTCGTAGCCTTGAATCGGAGAGTTTTCGATTTCACGCTTCACTTCTTGCGCAAAGGCCAAAACTTCCTCGTAATTGCTGCCGGTCAATTCGATGTTGATGGGCGCCCCTTGAGGCGGGCCGTTTTGATCCTTTTCAATGGCGACGACGGCGCCGGGGATATCGGAAATGTTGTCGCGCAACAAGTTCAGGACATCTGCACTGCTTACCGGGTTGCCCTCTTGGTCCAAGCGGTATTTGGTCTCGCGGAAGGCTACTACGATTTTGGCTTTGTGGGGGGTCGGTACATTGGAAGGCCCCTCGCGCGGGTCACTTGTTCCTTTGCCCACTTGAGCAATGATGGATTCCACCATGTAATTGTAGGGTTGGCCGTCGACCTCATAGGTAAATGCGGTGACCAGCTCCGTAATCTCCTTTTCCAACTCCAGAGTCAAGGCATTGGTGGCCTCGATGTCGGTCCCTACTGGAAGTTCAATGTAGATATTCGCCAAGTTCGGCTGATTGTTGGGGAAGAAGAGCACCTTTGGAGGGAAGGAAGCCAACAAGAAAATGGAGACAAAGAGGAGTCCGACGGTTCCCAAGAAGAACTTCCGAGCGTTCTTCCCGCGCAGGGAAAATTCCACCAACCTCGAGTAGTTGTTCTCTAATCGGGGGAGGGCAGACTTCTGGAAGAACTGTGTTCCGGGCTCAAATACCCACAAATAGGCGAGAATAAGCAATCCGGCATAGCCAAAAAGGTTGGCCAAGGTGGCGGCGAACAAGGGTAATCCAAGAGGCGCGTCCAAGGCGGTCAAAATCGCTGTATGCGCACCCAATCCGAGGACCGCGAGGATAGCTCCGATGCGGGTCCACATGGGTCGGTTGACGGTGTCCTCTTCCGTCTTCATATAACGCGCAGCCAGGGCAGGGTTAATGACCAAGGCGACAAACAACGAAGACGAAAGGACAACGATCAACGTGTAGGGAAGGTATTTCATGAACTCCCCAATCAAGCCCGGCCAGAGGGCCAGAGGCACGAAGGCAGCCAGGGTAGTCGCCGTCGAGGTGATGATGGGCATGGCGACTTCCGCCGCACCCAATTTGGCTGCTTCAGTGGCTTTGTAGCCGCTACTCATAAATCGGTAGACGTTTTCCACAATGACGATGCCGTTGTCCACCAGCATGCCCAATGCAAGAACCAGGGCGAACAAGACCATGAAGTTTAACGTGACCCCCATAGAATTGAGGATGAAGAAGCTGAGTAGCATGCTCAAGGGGATGGCGATTCCCACGAACAGAGCGTTGCGTAGACCCAAGAAGAAAGTCAAGACCAAAACGACGAGCAAGACCCCGAAGATGATGGAGTTTTCGAGCTCGTTGACTTGGTTTTTGGTCCGGGTAGACTGGTCATTCGTGATGGAAATCAACAGGTTACTCGGGAAATAATCCACTTTTGCTGCCGTCACGATGTCATTAATAGCTTTCGAAGCCAGAATGAGGTTTTCGCCCGAACGCTTTTTGATGTCCAAGGTGACCACCGGATCGCTGTATTGACGGGCATAGGATTCGCGGTCCACCTCGTCAAAAGTGACGGTGGCCACGTCGCGCAAGTAAACGATGTCTTCCTTTTCTTGCTTGACGATGATATTTTCGATATCGCTGAGCGATTCAAATTCACCGAGGACCCGGACGTTTCGGCGATAACCATCGATGAGAAGGTCTCCGCCCGAAATGGATACATTTTCATTTTGGATGGCCCCTGCGTTATCTCGGAACGAGATGTTCATGGATTCCATCTTTTGGTTGTCCACCATGATGCGAACCTCCTTGTCATCGATGCCGCGGATATCGACGGACGTAATGGCAGCCAAGTCCTCAATTTCTTCTTTGAGGTATTCTGCATAGTCTTTCAACTGGTCGCTCGTGTATTCGCCCGACAAGTTGATGTTCATGATGGGCAAAAGTTCGCCGATGTTCAAATCGAAAATATTGGGGTCGGCAGGAAGGTCTTTGGGAAAGTCCGGGCTGGAGCGGGCGGCGTCCACCTTGTCCTTCACTTTGCGCAGCGCTTCGGATACCTCAACATCGAAGTTAAACTTCACCTCGATGGAGGAATATCCTTGGATGGACGAAGAGGACAGTTTATCCACGCCTGAAATACTATGGATTTCCTTTTCCAAGGGGCGTGTAATCAATCGCTCAATGTCCACAGGGGAGTTGCCGGGATAGACCGTCCCGACATAAATCGTGGGCTGGGCAATCTCGGGGAAACTCTCGGCGGGCATGGCACGGTAGGCCATTAAGCCAGCAATCAGGATGATGACCGTCAAGACGCCCACGGTAACGCGGTTGTTGACCGCCCAATCCGTGATGCCAAATCGGCGCATCATCGAAGTATTTTGTTCTGACATGGCTTAATAGAGTTTGACAATTTGGTCGGCCTGGACGGAGCGGATGCCGCGATCTACCACTTTGTCACCGGGGGCGACTCCCGATTTGACTTCGGTGAATTCGTCGTTGGAGACGCCTAAGACTAAGTCGCGCCGAGCGATGGTGCCTAGGCACCCGACTTGCATGTATACATAGGTGTAATTCATGCCCTTCGTGTCCTGTAAGATGAGGCGATTGGGGATGGTAATGGCGCTCTCTATGCTATAGTCTTTCAAGGCGACCGAAGCCATCATGTTCGCTTTGAGGTTCTGATTTTTGGGAAGCTCAACACTGACACTGAAGGTGCGGCTACCCGGGTTGATGTAGTTGCCTACCTGGCTCACGGTCCCCTCCAAAGTGAGTTGGATGGCCGAGAAGTTCATCGCGACGCCATCTCCTTTCTCAATGCGCTGGATGTAGGTTTCCGGAACCTGCATTTCAAGGCGCAAGCCGCCGTTTCCAACGAGGCGGACCATAGGCATGCCGGGGGCGGCGTATTCACCCACCTTGGCAAACACTTGATCGACTACCCCATCAAAGGGGGCATTGATCGTGGTCATGGCCACTTGCTTTTCGACGGCAAGGAGGCGTTTCTGCAAAGCGTCAAACTGGGTCTTTGCTTGAAGGTATTGGACCTCGCTGCCAATGCGCTGATTCCAAAGACGCTCTTGTTTTTCAAAAACGGATTTGGCCAAATCCAATTGGGTTTTAAGTTCCGCCAGACTCGCTTGCGCCATGGAGCCGTCCAAGGAGACCAAGACTTGACCTGCGCGAACGCGTTCCCCGCCCTTGACCGTGACCCGGGCAATGCTTCCCGCCATTTCGGGATACAGGGTGACAGATTTGTCTGATATGACGGATCCATACACATCAAATGAATGACTGAAGGCCCCTTGAGTAATTTCAAAGGTGGTGACCTGGGCGAAGCTCCGCGTACTATCCACCGAGGCCAGTTGGAGATCCACCTCATCCAATTCTGCTTTGAGGCGTTCGATGACGGTCGACAAGGAGTCGCGGCGGGCGTTTAGTTGATCCACGGGCGTGGATTCGGACGTGCTGCAGGAGGCAAAAAGCCCCGCCACAAGGATAAAAAGAGACAGGTTTTTCATGGGATTATTCAAGAGTTGGAAGGTTGTAAGCGCCCATGGACTTCTCCAAGGCGACGCGTTTGTTGAGGGCATTGTTGGCCGCTTGCAACATGGCGGCGACACTTTGTTGGTATTGGGATGAGGCCTGGCTGTAGTCCATGCTGGAAGCCATCCCTTCGATGAGCTTCACCTCGGTGTTCTTCATGACCCGCTGCGAAAGGGAAACGTTTTGGACTTGGATCTGGTAGACCTTGAGGGCGTTGGCATAGTCGGCACGCGCCTGGGCATGCTGCAGCTTGAGGGCGTTTTCCGTGTTGGCCAGCAAGATGTCCAACTCTTGGAGCTTAATATGCTGTTCTTGAACCCGGGCAATTTTTCGGCCCGAACTAAAGAGCGGCACCTGGGCAGACAAATTCCAAGATTGGAACGTTGCATTGTTGGCGGACACTCCATTGGGGTCAAACACATTCGAGGACTCGCTGACAAACTGGCGGTTGTAGGCATACCCTGCATACAGTTTCGGCAAGAACTGCATCTTCTCGTTTTGGAGGTTGAGGTACTGACCCTTGCGATTGGTGTTCAATTGACGAAAGTCAATGTGGTTCTGCACCTCAAAGGGAACCCCTAAGAGGGCCTGACCGCTTTCTGCGAGGACCAGGAGGTTCTCCAGCGAGGTGGTCAAATGCAACACGGCCTCTGGCGCCATGCCGCACTGAAGTTTGAGGAGCTGCTCGGCAATCTGGCTTTGGCTTTCGAGGTTGGCCACATTGGCTTCCAAATTGTGGTAGACAATGGAGAGTTGATCCACGTCGTCTTCGGAGACAAAGCCTTCGCCTTGCATCGCTTGGAGATTCTTCAGAGTGGATGCCGTGTTGGCCAAGGTGGCCTGGAGAGCCTTCAAGTTTTCTCCCAAAATGACGCGCAGGTGGTAGGCCTGCGCCACTTGTTCCCGAACATCGATGGTGGCTTTTTCGTAGGAGTCGGCCGCCATGTCGCGCAAGACATCGGTGGCCAGGAGGGCCACAATGTAGGAGCCATCAAACACGAGTTGATTGACGGACAATCCAGCGACCGAATTGTAGCGGGTGCCGAATTGCAACTTGTCTATGACCCCGTCTTGGTTGATGTCAAAAAATTGCGCGGGCAATTCAATGTTGTCGGTGTAATTGCCGCCCATGCTCACCGAGGGCAGGCCCAAGGCAATGTTCTGGATCAGGACTTTTTCGGCAGCCTTCTTTTCAAGGGACTGCACACGAATCTGGGCATTGTGATCCAAGGCATAGGAAATAGCCTGATCCAACGACAGATCCATGCGAGGTTGCCCAAGGGCGGACAGGCTGCTCAGGGCCAGGGCCAGTAGGAGGGGTCGAATGTTCATTTGGATTTGGGGAATTGGAGTTCTTGTAAATAGGCAAGCCCTTGGGCTGTAGCGATGGATCTCAAATGCATATGAAGGCTGTATTTCAGGACTTCCCCGCGGCGGCTGGCGTCATCCCCCATTTCGGGATCTTCCATGAGGCCGACCATCGTATTGTACCGGATTAGGGCCACTTCCAGCACATGCAAATCGTCCCGATAAAGTTTTTGCTGTATTCCGCGCTCTAAGTTTTTAATGGTGGCATCGAGCATCATTTCACGGCGCGCCTTCAGAACCCAATCATAGGTCTCAGGGTGATATTTTTTTAGAGGAAAGAGCAATCGGGTGCCATAATTCTTGAGGACCTCTTCTTGAATACGCTGAACTTCGAAAAGCTCATCAATCGCATTTTCATGAAGACTGGCTTGTTCAATGAATTGCTTGGACTTGATGGAAAAGAGAAATTTAGCGGCTTGGTCCACCAAATCGGATTTGTTGGTGAAAAAGGTGTAGAGCGTTTTTTTGCTCATGGCCAATTCGCGCGACACGTCGTCCATGTTGACCGCACGGAGGCCGAAACGTTGGAATAGCTCCATCGATCGGGCGAGAATGCTATGTCGGGGATCGTTTTCCATACAGGGGGGTTCCAAAGGGCCTTCGGGCGGCAAAGGTCGTGCTTTTATACACATAGGAAACATTTCATGACATAAAATGTTTCCTTCGAAGTGAAAAAAAGTGAAAATATTTTGGATTTACGCGCCTGAAAGTCGCCCATCGGTGGGCGTAGACTGGGAATATTTGTCCATTTTTGCAATGAAAGTCCCATTTTGCATCATACATCATGCCAACACAATCGGTTTCTGACATTCTTCGCGCTCCGGCCTTGGGGGCGACGGTTCAACTCAAGGGATGGGTGCGGACCTTCCGCTCCAATCGCTTTTTGGCTCTGAACGACGGAAGCTGCCAAGCGAGCATTCAATGCGTGGTGGACTTTGAGGCATTCCCCGAGGCCCTGCTTCGCCGCGTAACCACTGGGGCCAGCGTCGCGGTGGTCGGAGAACTGGTACCAAGCCAAGGAAGCGGCCAGGCCGTGGAGGTAGCGGTCAAGACCCTCGAGGTCTTAGGCGACTGCCCGGCCGATAGCTATCCGCTGCAGCCTAAGCGCCATTCTCTCGAGTTCCTTCGTGAAATTGCGCACTTGCGCATGCGGACCAACACCTTTGGCGCGGTCATGCGGGTTCGCCATGCAGCCGCGTTTGCCGTGCACGAGTTTTTCAACCAGCAGGGGTTCTTTTACCTCAACACGCCCATCATCACGGCGAGCGACGCGGAGGGAGCGGGGGAACTTTTCCGAGTGACCACCCTTCCCGCGGACGGAGCGCCCAAAAATGATCAAGGTCTAACGGATTTTCGTCAAGACTTCTTTGAAAAGCCCACCAATCTGACTGTCAGTGGTCAGCTTGAAGGGGAATTGGGCGCCATGGCTTTGGGCAAGATCTATACGTTTGGCCCCACCTTCCGCGCCGAAAATTCCAACACCACGCGGCACCTCAGCGAGTTTTGGATGATTGAGCCCGAAATGGCCTTCCACGATCTTGCGGACAACATGGACTTGGCCGAGGCCTTCTGCAAACACATGATCAAAGCAGTGATGGAACGCTGCAAGGAGGATTTGGCCTTTTTGGACCAGCGCTTGGAGCAGGAAGAAAAAGCCAAGCCCCAAGCCCAACGCTCGGATCAAGGATTGGTGGAAAAGCTCCAATTTGTTCTCGATAATCCTTTTGTTCGCTGCACCTACTCCGAAGCCATCGACATCCTCAAGGACTCTAAGCCCAACAAAAAGGGACAATTCAAGTACCCCATTGAGACCTGGGGAGTGGATTTGCAATCGGAGCACGAGCGCTTTTTGGTCGAGAAGCACTTTAAATCACCGGTCATCTTATTTGACTACCCTGCGAAAATCAAGGCCTTTTACATGCGCCTGAACGAAGATGGCCGGACCGTTCGCGCCATGGACGTTCTTTTCCCTGGCATCGGTGAAATCGTTGGAGGAAGTCAACGCGAAGAGCGTCATGACGTGTTAGTCGAAAAAATGAAGGCGGTCGGCATCGATCCCGAGCACCTTGACTGGTATTTGGACACGCGCAAGTTTGGCACCTGTGTGCACAGTGGATTTGGTTTGGGCTTTGAGCGCATGGTCCAATTTGTCACGGGCATGGGCAACATCCGCGACGTCATTCCCTTTCCCCGAACGCCCGGCAACGCCGAATTCTGATCCGCACCATGCTCAAGCAATCGCTCAGCCAACGGCTACAACAAAAGCTTTCGCCGCAGCAGATTCAACTGATGAAGTTGATTCAGCTACCGACGCAGGCCCTGGAGGAGCGTATCCAAGAGGAAATGGAAGTGAATCCAGCCCTCGAAGAAGGGATGGACTCGGCCGAACCGGCGGATGAACTGAGCAACGAATGGGAGGAAGAAGGGGGCAAAGAGGACTACGATCCGATGGACGATTACCTCAGTGACGACGACATCCCAGACTATAAGCTGCAAGCCAATAATTATTCAGCCGATGACGAGTCCTTTGAGGCGCCTGTTGTGGTGGGCAAGGACATGAGCGATTTGCTCAAGGAACAATTGGCCATGCGCTCCTTGGCACCTCAGAAAGAAGCCTTGTGCAAATACCTCATCGGCACCTTGGAGGATGATGGCTATCTGCGTCGTGAATTGGTGGATATCGTGGATGACTTGGCCTTCTCCTTGGGCATCTTCATCGAAGTGCAAGAGTTAGAGGCGGCCCTCCAAGTGATTCAAGGCATGGAGCCAACGGGAGTCGGGGCCCGGGATCTGCAGGAGTGCTTGCTCATCCAGCTCCGGATGCGCTCGGGAGCCACGGCCGCGCTGGCCAAAACGGTGATCACGGATCATTTTGATGCCTTGGCCAAGCGTCATTACAGCAAGATGATGGCCCAATTGGACATCACCGAAGACGAGTTGAAGTCCGTGCTAGATGAAATTGCCCGCTTGAATCCCAAGCCTGGTCACACCGCCGAAACGGGCAGCCATGCGACCCAAACCGTCATCCCCGATTATGTCATTCAAGTCGTGGACGATCAGCTAGAATTGCGCCTCAATGGGCGAAACGCCCCCGAACTCAATGTATCCCGGGAGTACAAGGACATGCTTCAGCACTACAAAAAAGCGAAGCAGTTTGGCTCGGATCAAGAAAAAGAGGCCTTTCAATTCGTGAAGCAAAAGTTGGATTCGGCCAAATGGTTCATCGACGCCATTAAACAGCGCCAACAAACGTTGATTTTGACGATGTCCGCGATAATGCGCTTTCAGGAGGAGTATTTCTTGACCGGGGATGAGCGCAAGTTGAAACCGATGATTCTCAAGGACATTGCAGACGAAGTGGGGATGGATATTTCGACCGTCAGCCGGGTGGCGAGCAACAAATATGTTCAGACGCCATTTGGGACCTTTTTGATCAAGAAGTTTTTTAGTGAGTCGATGTTGAATTCGGAGGGGGAAGAGGTGTCCACCCGCGAGATCAAAAAGATTCTAGAGGACAGCATTTCGGAGGAAGATTCTCGGGATCCCCTTACCGATGACGCCCTGGCTAAACTCCTCAAAGACAAGGGATATCCTATTGCACGCCGCACCGTCGCGAAGTACCGAGAACAGCTTGGAATTCCTGTGGCGCGCTTGCGTAAAACACTTTAAGCACGGCGTTCAATCAATCGCATGCCACATTCGGTGGATTTGTTCGCGAAGTCCGAGGCAAACACCTATTTTCGTAAGGCTGAAAAATATCTTTCGTATGAAACGTCTATTGTTTGCCTTTTTGTTGGGCGCCCTTTTTCTTCCCTTCCAAGCGGAAGCTTCACACATTCTAGGTGGAGACATCCAGTACAAATACGTGGGTGACTCCACGGGAGTAACGGGTCAATACCGCATTAAATTGGTGATCTACCGGGAGCAGTCTGGTGTGGGATTGGGTACGGCTCAAACTGTGACCATCAACGCGCCCAGTTGCAACTTGACCACCAACGTAACGTGTAGCCTCGCTCAACCAGAGTTCAGTGCGGCCACGCTCGGCGCCTACGACTGTATTCCCCAGGGAACGAACGGATCCTACTTCAGCCCCATGGTCAATATTTACATTGGCTATGTCACCCTGACGCAGACCTGTAACGATTATGTGATGTACTGGCAGTCCTGCTGCCGTCCTTTTGGTGTCACCGGAATCGCCAACTCGTCAGGTGCTGGGTTCTACTTTGAGGCGGAACTCAACAACACTTTGGGATATAATTCAGCCCCCGCCTTTGTATCGATTCCTTTGAGCTATATCTGCACGGGGGGATACATCAACTACCTTCAAAACGCCTATGAAAAGGATGGCGATTCCATCAATTACGAATTAATCCCCGCACGTGAGTTTGCATTTGGAAATGGTGGTGTCAGCGTTGGGTATGCCGCCGGATTTACCTATCTGCAGCCCATCCACACCGATCCAGCGGGACCATTCACCTTGAACACCCAAACAGGTAACATCACGTTCATAGCGAATACGCAGGAAACATCGGTGATAGCCATTCGCGTCAATGAATACCGTTTTGACTCGACGTATTTATTCTGGGAGAAAGTGGGATCGTCGAACCGAGAAATTCAGGTTTCGGTCGCGGCCAACTGTAACCCAATTGTGAACCAAGGGGTGAAGCTGGACCAAAACGCTCCGGGCGTGACACTTCGTCCTGACGGCAAGCAGCAGGTGGAATACAAGTGTCTGGACTCCACGGTAATGCTCTACTTCACCTTGTCTGTTGAGGTGGTGTCCATTTCTCCTGATGGTTCGGATTTCCGACTAACGGCGCCGAATGGTCAGCCTATTCCCATTCAAAAACTCGTTCCTTTCCCCAACGTAAACGGTGAAACGGACTCCATGCGGGTCAAGCTCTTTAAGCCGTTGTCCATGAATGGGGAATACTACCTCTATTCCAAAGTGGGCAATGACGGCAATACGCTTTTGAACAAGTGTGGAAAGGCCATGGATGAGTTTGATACAATTGTTCTCTTGGTGAATGACTGTGTCAACCTGGACATGCAGTTGACCAATGTGTCCATCGACGAAGACAAGCGTCCTCACATCTACTGGAAAATTGATCCAGCCACATTCCCATCCTTCCTATTCAACAACTTCCGCATTTACCGTTCAGGAGACGGCGGAGCAAACTGGAATCAAATCACGTCATTGACCGATTCGGCCCAGCGCGATTGGGAGGACAATACCTTGGGTGCCGCAGATGTCGACGGGAAATCCTATCGATACTATGTCGAAGCGATAATCAATGGTTTGCAACAGCCGCCGACCAATACGGTCAAGAGCATTTGGCTGCGCGGAGACATGAGCAACACGGCATCGATTCCATCGGTCTGGACGGATTACAATGGGTGGAACAATCCCATGTACCAAGTGGAATTTGGCCGCGGTGTTTCCGGGCAAGCGAGCACCTACATCTGGGAAGATTATGGCGCTCCGCAGCTGGACACCTTCGTCACCGTGGAATATCCCAACCTGCCTCCGGGCCAATACTCCATCCGTGTTCGCACGCACAACCCCACTCGTTTGCAAGACACCGCCTACTCCAACTGGATTGAGTTTGGCGAGCCCGTTCCCCCGATCCCCCCGATTGATACGGTGATTGTGCCCAACGTGGTGACCCCCAACGGAGACGGAGTAAATGATGGCTTCCGCATTCAAGGGGCGATGAGCTACACATCCGGCCGCTACTTGATGATCATGAACCGATTCGGACAAGTGGTCTACGAGAATAGCGCATACGATAATGCGAATCCTTGGAAAGGGGAAGACAACCGTGGCAATAAATTGGCCGACGGGGTGTACTTCTACATCCTTCGCTTGGACGACAACCCCAACAGTGCCCACCTCGAATTGACCGGCAACGTGACCCTTCTTTCGAACTAAGGGAGTTCACACTGTACCTTCAAGGCCGCCTCGTGAACGCGAGGCGGCCTTTTTCGTTTAGAGAATCGTATGGAACGCTTGGATCGCATTAAACAACTGCTGAAAACCCTGCCCGAAAAGCCCGGGGTCTACAAGCATTTGGATAAAGACGGCCAGATTCTTTACATCGGTAAAGCCAAAAACCTCAAAAAACGGGTCAGCAGCTACTTCAGCAAAACCCACAACGAGGCACGCTTGCGTATGCTCGTCCGACGCGTAGTGTCCATCGACGTCATTGTCACGGAGACGGAATACGACGCCTTGCTCCTAGAAAACACGCTCATCAAGCAACATCAGCCTTGGTACAACATCAACCTCAAAGACGGAAAAACCTATCCGTGGATTTGCATCAAGAAGGAGCGTTTCCCTCGGGTCTTTAGCACGCGTCAGCGCATCGAGGATGGCAGCGAGTACTTTGGGCCCTATCCCTCTGGGCGGATGCTGGGGACGTTGCTGGATTTGATTCGCCAGCTCTACCCGTTGCGGACATGTGCTCTTAATCTGTCCGAATCCTCCGTCGATGCGGGGAAGTACCGGGTGTGCTTGGAATACCAAATGCACAACTGCCTTGGGCCCTGCGAATCGCGCCAAACGGAGGCAGCCTACATGGAGGACATCGCTTCGGTGAGAAAGCTCCTCAAAGGGGAATGGTCGACCATTAAGCAGCGGCTGCACGGTCAAATGATGATGCATGCCGCTACACGAGAGTTTGAAATGGCCCAGGCCTGTAAGGAAAAGCTGGACCATCTAGAAAAATACCAGGCCAAGAGTACCGTGCTAAACCCCACGGTCGGCGAAGTGGATGTGTACTCGGTCATTGATGATGTGGAATATGGGTATGTCAATTTCCTCATGGTCCGCGAAGGGGCCGTTCTGCAGTCCTACACGTTGGAGCTAAAGAAGAAACTCGAAGAGACCCCTTCGGAAATGCTCGAGTTGGCCATTCCCGAAATTCG
>ENA-OWPI01003025-OWPI01003025.1-marine-metagenome-genome-assembly--contig:-NODE-3025-length-14919-cov-3.474936_pt1 | contig 14919 bp, 17 predicted proteins | sample MGYA00238138_ERZ651775 | MGnify/ENA primary metagenome ERZ651775 (study PRJEB26906, sample SAMN06265043) | marine metagenome | isolation source: Helgoland LTER site | place: Germany:Helgoland, sampling...
CCCCAAAACCCCAAAACCCCACCATAAAGAATTATCAAACGCATCAGATAATAATAAGAAAAATATCAATAATACATTCTCTTACATTAATATTATATGATTCATAATAATTTTTAATTTTTTAGAAAATCTGTTAAAATTTTGATAAAATTTGATTTTATAAAGTCGTCTTATTTTGAGGCAGAAAGAAAGAAGAAGTGCGAGAATTTAGCGGGTAGGGGGATAGATAGAATTATTGTTGGGGCTAGTTATTTTATAAAAGGTGATATTGGTAGTGATATTAAATACAATAAAATTAGGATATAATATGTTAGATATAAAAGAATTAACAAAAGAACAACACAAAAACGCTGAAAGAAAAGAGTTTGTAGGTGTATTGATGTCTGGTAATATAGACCATGATTTATATGCCACATACCTTTACAATCAATACCATTGTTATCGTGCATTAGAAGACAGAGCAATCGAAAACTCTTTATTTGTTGACACACCTAATTTACCTAGAGCAAATAGAATAAGAAAAGATTATAAACATTTATGGACTTTAGATGAAGCGCCAGCGTTAACTGATAGTACAATTGATTATATGAAACATATAGAAAAAATTAAAGAAGATGCACAATCATTGTATGCACATATCTATGTTAGACATATGGGTGATTTAAGAGGTGGTCAGATGATAAGAAGAAAGACGCCAGGTCTTAATGAGTATTACTTCTTTACACCAGAAGAGATGAAGTACGGAGATATTATCAAAGAGAAAATTAACACATACTTAAACATATATGAGCATACAGTCCTACCTGAAGCAAAATTATGTTTTGAATATGCAACAAAACTATTTGGAGAAATGAATGATTTGGGAAAGACTAGTTAGATTAAGTAACGACATGGTTACCATGTTAGACGAACATGCTGAAGAATACAAAGAAGAAGGCATGGAAAGATTTAATAACGAAGAATTTGGATGGGTAAACAGAACCTGGAAAAACAAAGATGTTAGAAGAGCTCATGTAGATGTAGTTGATGTTAGAGATAGTAAGAAATTATGGATGATGCATGTATGTTTATTTCCAGAATTGACAAATGGTGGACCAATATATGGTTTTGATATCATTGCAGGTAAGAGTAAAGTAACTGGTGCATTTCACGATTTTAGTCCTTTATTACAAAAGAACCATGAATTGACTAACTGGTTTATCAAAGAAGTAGAACCTTTTAAACCTAGTAAAGACAGACCTCTACCAGATTGGGCAAAGGCTATCTTTAGTGGTGGTATGATTGCAGCTGGTAATGTAAAAGAATTAGATGAATTAAATGAAATATGTGACATTGCATTAGGCAACTTACAGCAGTATTTAAAACGAATTGGCAAGTATAATGGTGATAGTAACAAAGAAGATGTGATAAAAGCACAGAATTATTACTGTGAACACCAGCAACAAAACCCTCATACACCAGCGGTAATGGAAAAACTAGGTCTTCCTCCAGAAGATATTAAACTCTTCTGTTCCGACAATCTGTTTCCAAAGATAGTATAAAAATCTTATAAATATAAGGAAAAGGGAACAGACTTATGGCAGAACCAGCAACTAGAGAAACACTAAAACAGTATTGTCTTAGAGCTCTTGGTCAACCAGTTATTGAGATTAATGTCGATGACGACCAATTAGAAGACAGAATAGACGAGGCTGTACAGTATTTTCAACAATATCACTATGATGGTATTAGAAGAACATATCTAAAATATCAGTACACAGCGGCTGATAAAACAAGAATTACATCCGATGTATCCGAAAGTGTAACAAAGAATAGTGTTACATCTACATGGAAAGAAGGACAAGGTTATATTGTTGTGCCAGACAGTGTTATCTCAGTTATCAATATTTTTCCCTTTTCAAATAAAGGTAACTTAAACTTATTCGATGTTAGATATCAGATGAGATTGAATGACTTGTATGATTTCTCTTCAACTTCAATTATTAACTATGATACAGTTTTAAGACATTTAGACTTCTTAGACCATATCTTAGTAGGTGAAAAACCTATGAGATTTAATCAACATGATAATAGATTATATATTGATATGGACTGGACAAATGATTTACAAGTAGGTGAATACATTGTAATTGAAGCATATCGTAAACTAGACCCAGCTACATACACAGATGTGTTTAATGATATTTACTTAAAAAGATATACAACAGCTCTATTTAAAAAACAATGGGGTGCAAACTTATCGAAGTTTGGTGGCGTACAAATGATTGGTGGTGTTACATTAAACGGCCAACAAATTTATATGGAAGCTATGCAAGATATCGAAAAATTAGAAACAGAAATTAGAAGCACATACGAATTAAACCCAGCAATGATGATAGGATAGTGCAATGGCAGTTAATCACTATTTTCAAGCAGGCCGAGGTATCGGCAACCAAAACGAAAAAAGGCTACATGAAGATTTAATTATCGAAGGCCTAAAGATTTTTGGTCAAGATGTTTACTACATGCCTCGTACCCTTGTTAATAGGGATTTGGTCATGGGTGAAGATACTACATCTAAGTTTGATGATAGTTATGCCATCGAAATGTATTTTGAAACTAACGAAGGCTTTGCTGGTGAACAAGAAATCATCAACAAGTTTGGTTTAGAAATTAGAGATGACACTACACTAGTAGTTTCTAAAAGAAGATTTGAAGAACATGTATCTAGCACAGCAAACTTAATTGCAGCTGGTAGACCAAACGAAGGCGATATTATCTATGTGCCTTTGATGAATTCATTTTTCGAAATTCTATTCGTAGAAGACCAAGAACCTTTCTTTCAATTAGGTGCTTTACCGGTTTACAAACTTAAAGTCACTCGTTGGGAAATGTCTTCTTCTGAAACTGTTGATACAGGACTTGAAGGCATTGATGAGAAATTTGATGCAGTTGACCTTAATCAATTAGCACATAAAGTTTCATTAGAGTTAGGTCAAGTTGCATTAGACGGAGATGGTTCAATTCAATTAGAAGATTACTTAGACTATGCATCTGGTCAACCGGCATTCTTAATGCAAGAAACATATGATGGTGGTACAGGTGCAAACATACAGACACAATCTCCGTATGCAAGTAATTTAGATTTAAATGCTGAGGCAGGATATAACACAGCTGATACAAGCGATGATATACTTGACTTCACAGAAAGAAACCCATTTGGTGAGGTAGACGAATAATGTTTGGAACACACTTTTATAACGAAGGTATTAGAAAGTTAGTAATCTCATTTGGTCAAGTGTTTAATAACATTTATGTTCAGAACACGGCAGCTGATGGTGCAGTCACAAAAAGATTTAGAGTACCTTTAGCATATGCTCCTAAAGAAAAGTTTTTGGCTAGATTAGACCAACAGGCAGACTTAGAAAATAGAAATTTTGCTGTAGTATTACCTCGTATGGGTTTTGAAATGGCAGGTTTATCTTATGATGCAAATAGAAAATTAAATAAGATGAACAAAGTGAGAAGAGTAAAAACAAACGAAGCTGATGGTAAAGTGATGAATTACAATTACACACCAGTACCATATAATGTAGATTTTACTTTAAATATTTTTACAGCAACTGCCGAAAACGGTCTACAAATCGTAGAACAAATACTACCATACTTTCAACCAGATTATACGATTACAATTAAGGCAGTACCAGAATTAGAAATTGTTAGAGATATTCCTATCATTTTGAACAGCGTAAATTATGAAGATAGTTACACTGGAAATTTTGATAGAAGACGAGCAGTAATATACACACTCTCGTTTACGGCGAAAACTTACCTATACGGACCTATGACAAATCAAAGTATTATCAAATCTACTCAAGCAGATTTACACACTGATTTACCACAGGCAAGTAGAGAAGAAAGAGTTATAGTTGTACCAAATCCTACTACTGCTGATGCAGATGATGATTTTGGATTTACAACAACTATTAGTTTCTTTACAGATGGTAAGAATTACAATCCAGTGAGTGATACAGATGAGTAAATTAGACGATAATGTAAATGAAATTTTAGGACTAGACCCAAGCGACAACGAAAAGTCTATGGTAACAACAGAGAGTTTTAAACCACCTGTTGAAAGAAAAGAAGGCGAAAAAGATATTGATGTAGATTATGATTATAGTAGAGATAGTTATTATAATTTAATCGACAAAGGTAATCAGGCAATTGAAGGTATATTAGAGATTGCAAAAGAGGGTCAACACCCTAGAGCATATGAGGTTGCAGGTCAATTGATTGGTCAAGTTGGCCAAACAGTAGATAAACTACAAGACTTGCAAAAGAAATTAAAAGATTTAAAAGAGCTACCTAAAACAGCAGACACAAAAATACAAAACGCATTGTTTGTAGGTTCTACTGCTGAATTACAAAAGATGTTGAATAGAAAAGAAACACCTGAAGCTCGTAATGAAAAGGCGATTGAAAATGAAATTATTGACGGCAAAGAAACGCAGTAAAAAGAAGTTTCCACTAGAAATTGCAAATACTCAGTATATAAAAACAATGACACCTCTACCTGAGTTGTTAGAAGGAGAGAAACTCCTAAATCCTATTGAAGTATTGAAACACCACATCTCACCTGAACCAAGGTTTGGTGCCAATGGTGTTGCATATAAAGAAAAAGAATACAGTGTGTTCCGTGGTAGTCAAAGACTACAAGCGGCCTTACAATTAGGTTACACACATATAGAGGCAATAGTAATAAATGAGTGACGCATATCTAGGTAACCCTAATCTTAAAAAAGTAAACACACCAGAAGAGTTTACTAAAGAACAGATTATAGAATATCAAAAATGTTCTGAAAATCCTGTTTACTTTATGGAAGAATACATTAAGGTTGTATCGCTTGATGATGGTCTTGTACCATTTAAGATGTACCCTTTTCAACAACATATTGTTAATACAATACACGATAACAGATTTACTATTTGTAAACTACCGAGGCAGTCAGGAAAGTCAACAACGACTATTTCTTACTTATTACACTATGCGCTTTTCAATCCTAATTCTAATATTGCTATACTTGCAAACAAATCATCTACGGCTCGTGACATACTCGGAAGATTGCAACTCGCATACGAAAATCTTCCTAAGTGGTTGCAACAAGGTGTAATTAACTGGAACAAAGGTAACATTGAATTAGAAAACAAGTCTGCCATTGTGGCGGCTGCAACATCTTCAAGTGCCATTCGAGGTGGTTCTTACAACATTATCTTCCTTGATGAGTTTGCTTTCGTACCTGCTAATATTGCCGAGATGTTCTTTAGTGCCGTATATCCTACAATCTCATCTGGACAAAAAACAAAAATGATTATCGTATCTACACCATACGGTATGAACCAGTTTTATAAGTTATGGAAAGACGCAGAAGAGGGTAGAAACGATTATGTACCTATTGAAGTGCATTGGTCAGAAGTACCTGGAAGAGATGAGGCCTGGAAAGAGGCAACAATAAGAAACACCTCTGCTGAACAATTCCAACAGGAGTTTGAATGTGAATTCTTAGGTTCTGTAAATACACTTATTAGTCCTGCTAAAATTAAAAACATGGCATTTACTACACCTAAAACTTCAAGTGGTGGTTTAGATGTATATGAAGACCCTATAAAAGATAAAACATATGTTATCACAGTTGATGTTGCTCGTGGTGTTTTAAAAGATTACTCAGCATTTGTAGTATTAGATGTATCACAAATGCCTTATAGAGTGGTTGCAAAATATAAGAACAATGATATTAAACCTTTAGTGTTTCCTAGTATTATCGAAAGAGTTGGTAAAGCATATAACAAAGCTCATGTGTTGGTAGAAACAAATGACTTAGGTCAACAAATAGCAGAAGCATTAAACTTTGAATTAGAATATGACAACCTATTAATGACTACAAATAGAGGTCGTGCTGGTCAAATACTAGGCGCTATGTTTAGTGGTCGTGGTTCAGGATTTGGTGTTAAGATGACCAAACAAATTAAGAAGATTGGTTGTGCTAATATTAAAACACTTATTGAAAGTGATAAGGTACAAATACAAGATTTCAATATTATCGAAGAGATGTCAACCTTTGTAAGAAGAGGTCAATCATGGCAGGCTGACGAGGGTAATAATGATGATTTAATGATGTGTTTAGTTATATTTGGTTGGTTATCTAATCAACCTTTTTTCAAAGAGATGACTGATACTAACGCAAGACAAATGTTATATGAAGAACAACAAAACTTAATTGAACAAGATATGGCACCATTTGGTTTTGTAGATGACGGAATACCAGACCATGAAAAATCGGAAGTCGATGAATACGGTACAGTTTGGCACCCCGTAGTCCGTAAGGGGCAATAGTCAAGGTGGTGGTTATTATAAATATCAATGAGTAAGAAATGAAATTTGACTATGGGCGTATGAATAATACGAGTTTTGCAAGCTACATCAATATTCTACTTAACTATAAATTGTTTAATTAGCTAATTAAAGGAGAAACCTAATGGCATTTCAAGTATCACCAGGTGTTCTCGTACAGGAAAAAGACCTAACTAGAATTATTCCTGCCGTATCAACATCAATTGGCGCCTTTGCTGGAGAATTCAGAAAAGGACCTATTGACGAGATTACGACTATTTCTAGCGAGCAAGAACTAGTAAGTGTGTTTGGGAAACCAGACGCTAGCAACTATGAGGATTTTTTCTCAGCTGCTAACTTCTTACAATATTCTAACGCTCTAAGGGTTATTCGTACACAGAACTCTTCAGTATCAAATGCTACCGAAAGTGGTAGTACATTTGTTATTAAAAACCTAAGTGATTATGTTGACAACTATGCAGATGGTTCCGGTTCAATTGGATTATGGGCAGCTAAGACAGCAGGTGCGTGGGGAAATAACTTAAAAATTTCTACATGTCCTTCTTCTAGTGTTTATTCTTCAAGTGGTATTACAGTTAACGACAGCTCAACGGCTGCTGGTGACACTGTAGTAACAGTAAGTGCTGGTACAACTATCAATGTTGGCGATATCATCAACTTTGGAGATAACTATAACTATAAAGTATTATCGAAATCAACAAACGATATTACAATCAAAAGAAAAGACGAACCTGAGCATTTTACTGCATCGGATTCCTCTGGTTTATTTGCAGCCCTAACAGATGGCGCTACAGTAACTAGATATTGGGAATTCTATGACTTAGTATCAAAAGCACCAGGAACTTCACCATATGTAACACAAGCTGGTGGTTCAAATGACGAACTACACATTGTTGTTGTTGACGAAGACGGTGGAATAACTGGAACAAAAGGCGAAGTCTTGGAAGTCTTTGCAGCTTTATCAAAAGCTTCAGACGCTAAAGGCGCTCAAGGCGATACAAACTATTACCCAACTGTAATTCAGAATAAATCTAATTACATTTACTGGATGGACCACAATGCATCTGGTACTAACTGGGGTAGTGCAGCCGCAAGTACAACTTACACAGATGTAACTGCTGTTTCAAATGTATCACTATCAAATGGCGCAAACGGTTCAACTAGAACTAACGCACAATTGTTAACTTCTTATGAACTGTTTAAAGACGCAGAAACAGTTGATGTTGGTCTTATCATTGCTGGTAAGGGTGACGCAACTCACATTGATAACTTAATTTCAATCGCAGAAGACAGAAAAGATGCAGTAGTTTTTGCATCACCTGAAAGAGCAGATGTAGTTGGAGTTACAAGTGCGGCTACACAAGCAAGTAATGTTGTTGGATTTTTCAACGGCATTCGTTCATCATCTTATGTGATGTTCGATAGTGGTTACAAATACATGTATGACAGATATTCTGATGTATATAGATATGTACCATTAAACGGCGACTTAGCTGGACTTTCTGCCAGAACTGATTTAATTGCAGACGCTTGGTATTCACCTGCTGGACTTAACAGAGGTATTATCAGAGGCGCAGTTAAACTAGCTTTCAATCCTAATAAGACACAAAGAGATGACCTATACAGAGCAAGAGTTAATCCTGTTGCTACTTTCCCAGGTCAAGGAACTGTTTTATTCGGTGACAAAACTGGTCTTACAGCACCATCGGCGTTTGACAGAATTAATGTCAGAAGACTTTTCATTACATTAGAGAAGGCAGTAGCAACTGCTTCTAAATTCCAATTGTTTGAATTCAATGATGAATTTACAAGAGCGAACTTTAGAAACATTGTAGAGCCTTTCCTAAGAGAAGTACAAGGTCGAAGAGGTATCACAGACTTTTTAGTAGTGTGTGATGAAACTAACAACACAGGTGAAGTAGTGGATAGAAACGAGTTTATTGCTGAGATTTTCATTAAACCAGCAAGAAGCATTAACTTTATTACATTACAATTCATCGCAACTAGAACCGGCGTTTCGTTTGACGAAGTGGCTGGCGGCTAAGTTTAGAAAAGGAGAAATCAGATGCCAAACATAAATGACTTCAAAGCTAAACTTGCTGGCGGTGGCGCAAGAGCCAATCAGTTTAAGGTAACAATGCCTTTTCCTGGTTACGCACAAGTTGGTGGAGAAATAGAAGACCTAGCATTCTTATGCAGAAGTACATCGTTACCAGGTATGACTGTACCTAGTTTCAATGTTCCTTTTAGAGGAAGAAGCATTAAGATTGCTGGAGATAGAACAATCGAAGATTGGTCTGTTACTGCTTATAACGACACAGACTTCAAACTAAGAAATGCGTTTGAAAGATGGTCTAACGGTATTAACAATATGACAGATAACGAAGGCTTGACAAATCCAGCGGATTATCAAGTTGACGCATTTGTTGACCAATTGGATAGAAACGGTGCAACAATTAAAAGTTATACACTTAGAGGTGTATTCCCTACTACCATTGCTCCGATTGAATTGACATACGATGAAGCGACAGCGATTGAAGAATTCGCCGTTACTTTTGCGTACCAATACTTTGAAACTAATACTACTACCTAAAAACTAGTATAAATAGTAGTGAAGTAAACACAAAGGAACTAAATTATGGCTGATTTATTTGGATTTTCTATCAAGCGGATAAAACCGACAACGGATCCAAAACAAAGCTTTACAGCACCACAGGCAGCCGATGGCACACAAACCATCGCTGCCGGTGGTTATTTTGGTCAGTACCTCGATATGGAAGGTACTGCTAAAACTGAAGCAGACTTAATCCGTAGATATAGAGAAATCGCATTACATCCAGAATGTGACATGGCAATCGAAGACATTATCAACGAGGCAATCGTGGCTAATGAACTTAAAGATGCTGTGAAACTAAATCTGGAGAATTTACCCTATGGTAAAGATGTAAGAAGAAAAATTGAAAACGAATTTATGGAAGTCCTGAGGATGTTAGATTTTAACACCAAAGGCCACGACATATTCAGAAGATGGTATGTTGATGGAAGAATTTACTATCATAAGATTATTGATAGAAACTCTCCTGTAAAGGGTATAACCGAGTTAAGGTATATTGACCCTCGTAAAATCAAAAAGATTAGAGAGTTAAGAAAGAGAAGACCAGACGGTGTTGCTATTCCAGTAGGCACTAGTATGGCCGATGAATTTGAAGAATACTTCATGTTCAACGAAAAAGGTGTTACAAACTCAACCACATCAGGTATTAAGATTGCTGTAGATGCAATCGCATTTTGTCCGTCAGGAATGATTGACCAAAATAAAAATATGATTTTGTCTTACTTACACAAGGCAATCAAACCTGTTAATCAGTTGAGAATGATTGAAGACGCTGCTGTAATTTACAGAATTGCTAGAGCGCCTGAAAGAAGAATATTCAAAATTGATGTAGGTAATTTACCTAAAGTCAAAGCTGAACAATATCTAAGAGATGTTATGGCCAAGTATAGAAATAAACTTGTCTATGATGCACAAACTGGTGAGATTAGAGATGACAGAAACTATATGTCAATGCTCGAAGATTTCTGGTTACCAAGTAGAGAGGGTGGTAGAGGTACAGATATTTCTACACTTCCTGGTGGTCAAAACTTAGGTGAGATTACAGACATTGAATACTTTAGAAGTAAACTGTATCGTTCATTGAATGTACCAGCAAGTAGATTAGAAGCAAGTCAAGGTTTCAATCTTGGTCGTTCTACTGAAATTACAAGAGATGAATTAAAGTTTACTAAATTTGTACAAAGATTAAGAAAGAAGTTTACTGAATTATTTAACGATATTCTAAGAACTCAATTAGTCTTAAAGAAAGTTATTGCTGATGAAGATTGGCATACTGTAAGGGATACTTTACAATATAGTTTCTTACAAGACGGACATTTTGCTGAACTAAAAGAAAGTGAAATGTTACAAGAGAGATTAAGACTTGCTGACCAAATGAGAGATTATGTTGGTAAATATTATTCAGTAGAATACATTAGAAAAAATGTTCTTAGACAATCTCAAAGAGATATTGAAGACATTGATAAACAAATAAGAAAAGAAGTAGATGATGGCATTATTTCGGCACCAACCGATGATGTATCAGATACAATTTAGGAGTGAAATATGAGTGAACATACAAAAGCATTTATAGACAATTTAGCAAACGGCCAAAATGCAGATGCAGGTGAGGCGTTCAAAGATGCCCTTAGAGATAAGGTAGCTACTTCACTAGACCAAGCAAGACAAGATGTTGCAAGTAAAATTTTTAGTGCAGCTACACCAGGTCAAGATGAAGCACAATCTTTTAGCGACCCTAAACCAGAATATGCAGGTACTAATGATAGAACAGATGCTATCTATGATACAGAGGGTCAACAAATTAGTTTTGAGCCAAACGATGCACCTCAGCCAGAAGCTGAAGCGCCTCAGGCACCAGTAGAGGTTACTGCTGATGAAACTCAGTGATTTAAAATCTCAAAACGAGATTAACACTGATACATTTAATAGTTTACCACCTTTACATAAAGATGTGGTAACCGACTTCTTTAGAAATTTAGATAAAGAAGAAGGAACAATATTAACAAACTTTGAAACGGCAGTAGATAAGACTGCTGTACAATATAATGTTAACACAGATGTGCTATACAACTATTTTGATAACGAAGTTGAAGCACAACTAGGAGTATAAACATATGGCATGGGTAGATGTACCAGGTTCAAGTGAAGTTTGGCAGTATGAAAATACAGCTACTGTATCTAACACATATCCGGATTCAGCTGACGGGGCAAACTCGGTAGTATCTGGTGGTATTAGAACATATACAAAACCAGGAACTAGTGATACTGTACAGGTTTATATGAGAACTAGAAAGAAAGGCGAAACCACAGAGCGTGGCGAACTTTCTAAAACTTATTACGATAATCAGTAAAGGTAAAATTTATGGCAGACACAGTATCAGTACAAACTATTGCAGACACTACAGGCGTAAAGTATGTTTGCAAACTAACTAATATTTCAGACGGCACAGGCGAGTCCTTGGTCACAAAGGTTGATGCATCAGCACTAACTTTTATGACAGAGGATGGAAATAGAAAGATTAGTAAAGTCTGGTATTCTGTCAATACTACAAATAATAAATCAGCGGTTGAGTTAATGTGGGGAGGCACCACTAATGCAACTGCTCTTTTATTATCAGGAAACGGTTATTGGGACTTCAGAGATGCTGGTGATGAGATATTAAATAACGCTACGGCACCAACTGGAGATGTGATATTATCTACTAGAAACTTTGCAAATGGTGACAATTACACATTAATTGTAGAGTTTAGGTAAAAAGTATTATAAATATATTACAGAGAGTATCAAAAGAGAGAGAATAATGAAATTAATTTCAGAAGAAGTAGTAAATGCAGAATACATTGTTGAAGAAAACAATGGTAAAAAAGAATACAAAATTCGTGGTATCTTCCTACAATCTGATATCAAGAACAGAAATGGCCGTATCTACGAGAATGATATTCTAGCAAAAGAAGTTAACAGATACGACAAAGAATTTATCCAAAAAGGCAGAGCATTCGGCGAGTTAGGACATCCTGACGGACCTACTGTTAATTTGGAAAGAGTTTCGCACATGATTAAAGCGCTTACGCCGGAAGGCAAGAACTTTATCGGTGAAGCGAAAATCATGGATACTCCATATGGTAAGATTGTAAAAAATCTTATTGACGAGGGTGCAACACTTGGTGTTTCTTCTCGTGGTATGGGTTCCTTGGTGCAAAAAGGTGGTGCTAACTATGTGGGTAAGGATTTTTACTTAGCTACAGCCGCCGATATCGTTGCAGACCCAAGCGCTCCAGATGCTTTCGTAGAAGGTATCATGGAGAGTAAAGAGTGGGTTTGGGATAACGGTGTATTGTTAGAGAAAGATATTGAAGCTTGGAAGAGTGAAATTCAGAAGGCCAAAAGTCATGCATTAGCAGAAGCCAAGGTCAAAGTATTTAAGAATTTTCTTGGAAAACTTTAATATTATAAATATCAATAGTAAAAGAAAAAAATTAATTTTTTTTAAGATTAAACTAAAGGGAGATATCTCAAATGTCCGAAACAGAAGTTAAAAACTTAGAGGCGTTAGAGGCTGAGGCTGTTGCAGAAGCAGCTGCGGATGCACCTAAGAAGAATGCTGTTGCGGCTGAGCCTTCTCATATCGCAAGCATGAATAATGCAGAAGATTTAGGTCCAGCTGTAGTTAAACCTACTGACAGCAATCCAGACGCAACTAAAAAGTCTAAAAAAGTTTCTGACCAGATTAGCGCTACTGCTGATAAAGGTGGTTCACCTGACACAGCTGGGAAACCTGACACGGATGCCGGTGTTACTAAAGTATCACATCCAGGTCAAAGCACTAAGACAGAAGAAACGGATTCTGATGAGAATATCGTAAACGAAGGTGAAATGCCTGACGGGTTAAAAAAATATTTAGCCAAGAAGGATGATAAGAAAGACGACAAAGAAGAAGGTTACGGTTCAATGAACGCTTCAAAACACAAGATGAAGAAAGAAGAAATTGATGTAACTGAACATGTTGACGCTCTTATCGCCGGAGAAGACGATTTATCAGAAGAATTTAAAACTAAGGCTGCTACAGTATTCGAAGCTGCTATCAAATCAAAGGTAACAGAAATCGAAGAATACTTAGAAGCTGATTACAACAAGAAATTCGAAGAAGAAATTTCGAAATCTAAAGATGAGTTAGTTGAAAAAGTGGATTCATACTTGAACTATGTAGTTGAAGAATGGATGAAAGACAACGAACTTGCTTTGGAAAAAGGAATTAAAGGCGAAATCGCTGAAGATTTCATTTCAGGTTTGAAAAAACTGTTTGAAGACCACTACATTGATGTACCAGATGAAAAGTACAATGTGTTAGAGGACCAAGCAGGTAAAATCGAAGACCTTGAAAAGAAACTCAACGAGCAAATCGAAAAGAATGTCGTACTTAACAAATCAAACTTTGATTATGTCCAAAAGGCAATCGTAGCTGAAGCTGCGGAAGACTTAGCAGACACTTCAAAAGAGAAATTTTTTAAGTTGGCTGAAGAAATTGATGCTTCAAATACAGAAGAATTCAAAACTAAAATAGCGACTATTAAGGAAAGTTATTTTGGTAAGAAGACTACAGTAAGTGAAGAGCTTGATGATGTGGCGGCAGGTGAGAATTCAGTTTTAACTGAAGACTTATCAAATGCAATGGCTGCTTATACTGCTGCTATAAGTAAAACTAAAGACATGAAAATTGTCAATAATAAATAAATAGGAGAGAGAAACAATGTATCTTTCAGAAACACATGAAAAGAAATGGCAGCCTGTATTAGAGCATCCGGATTTACCAGAAATCAAGGACTCTTACAGACGAGCCGTTACATCTGTTATCTTGGAAAACCAAGAACAAGCCCTAAAAGAAGATAGAGCTTACATGACAGAAGCTGCTCCAACAAATGCGACTGGCTCTAATGTTGCAAATTGGGATCCAATCCTAATTTCATTAGTTAGAAGAGCTATGCCGAATTTGATTGCATACGATATCGCTGGCGTTCAGCCAATGACTGGTCCAACTGGACTTATCTTTGCAATGAGAAGCAGATATACTAACCAAACAGGCAATGAAGCAATGTTTGACGAAGCAGACACAGACTTCTCAGGAAGAAATGCTGCTGGTTCAAGCACAAACACTGGGTACTCACAAAGTGCTCACTCAGCTTCACCTAACAACAATCCAGGTGCTCTAAATGATAGTCCATCTGCCGGTACATATACTACTGGTGGTGCTATGACTACAGCAGCTGCTGAAGCCCTAGGCGATGACAGCGGTAACGCTTTCGCTGAGATGGCATTCTCAATTGAGAAATCAACTGTGACTGCTAAATCAAGAGCTTTAAAAGCTGAGTACACTATGGAACTTGCACAAGACCTTAAAGCAATTCACGGTTTAGATGCTGAAACAGAACTAGCAAATATCTTATCTGCTGAAATCCTTGCGGAAATCAACAGAGAAGTTGTAAGAACTGTTTACATCAACGCTGAGAAAGGCGCAGCTGCAAACACTACTACTGCTGGTATCTTTGATTTAGATACTGATAGTAACGGTAGATGGTCAGTTGAAAGATTTAAAGGTCTTATGTTCCAACTGGAAAGAGATGCTAACAGAATTGCACAAAGAACAAGAAGAGGAAAAGGTAACATGATTATCTGTTCTTCAGATGTTGCTAGTGCGCTTCAAATGGCAGGTGTATTAGATTACACTCCAGCTCTTAACAACAATCTAAATGTTGATGACACAGGCAATACTTTTGCTGGTGTTCTTAACGGCAGATACAAAGTATATATTGACCCATATAGTGCAAACTCATCAGCTACACAATACTATGTTGTAGGCTACAAAGGTACTTCACCTTACGATGCTGGTATGTTCTATTGTCCATATGTTCCACTACAAAT
>ENA-OWPI01003026-OWPI01003026.1-marine-metagenome-genome-assembly--contig:-NODE-3026-length-14918-cov-5.184826_pt1 | contig 14918 bp, 16 predicted proteins | sample MGYA00238138_ERZ651775 | MGnify/ENA primary metagenome ERZ651775 (study PRJEB26906, sample SAMN06265043) | marine metagenome | isolation source: Helgoland LTER site | place: Germany:Helgoland, sampling...
TTTCATTTGTTATAATTATAAACATCAAAAGAGATTATTGTGGAAACTAGTCAAGATTTATTCAAACAATTAGATGAGGCCGAAGCTCTATTTAGTAAAGGTTCAATTAAAAGTGCTCAAAAAAAGGTTAGAGATGTTATGTCTAAAACAAAAGGTATTGGTAAAATACCCAATAAATTAAGACATAAATTAAATTTTGCCATTGGTCAGTCTAGATATTTTGATGAAATGTCTTCTTTTGCAACAAACCCTAAAAGAGAAGAACTTATTACTGAAATCAATAAAGTAATTAAAGATCCCTTAGATAGCCCAAAGAAACAAGCACATCTAATTCATGACATACAAACAAAATGGCAATTATTAGACCTATCAAGTAGACCTGCATCTAGAGATCAATGGAATACATTTAATGAGTTAACTAACAAGGCATGGGAGCCATGTGGCGAGTACTTCGATGAACTTAAAGAGATAAAAATTAATAATGCTAAGCAGAGAGAGTCAATAATTTTAGAAATTAATGAATATGTTTTAACTAATTCATCAAAATGGCCTCAAGCAAAATTTCTAATTCAATATTTAAGAAGTACATTTGATAGATGGCAGGAATTTGCACCGGTGTTAGATAAAGATCTAAACAAGCTAAGAATGGCATACGCAGAGGCTAAGAAACCTATAAATGATGCTATTAAAAAACAAGAACAAGTTGTCATTAACATTAAAGAAGGACTTATAGCAAAGGTTAATGCGATATCTAATGAAGATAATGATATATGTATTAAACAATTTAATGATTTAAAAAATGAATGGAAAAATGCAGGCTCAGCTGGTAGAAAAACTGATAATAAATTATGGGAAAAGTTTAATAAATCTGCCGATAGATTTTTCACAGCAAAAAAAGAGGTTATTGATTCTGAAATATCATCGGCTAACGAATTAATGACAAAACTTAAAGATAATCAAATAACAATTAATGAAGCAAATAATGAGCTACAAAACTTAAAAAATATTTCTAAAACTAAGGAATTCAGTTCTCTTAAAAAAGAAATTTTCTCGAAAAAAGAAGAACAAAATCTTGAACAAAAAAAATTAAAGATAGATTCATACTTAAATTTATTAGATTTATATACCAAAGGTGAAATAGAGAATTCAAATACTCCTTCTACTATAAAAAATAAAATAAATACCGAGGGAGTCTCCAAGTCTAATATAGATAATCTTCAATATGCATGTATCAAGTTAGAACTTATGGCCGGTCTTGATTCTTTAAAGAAAGATTCAGACATAAGACAAAATATTCAACTTGAAATGCTAACAAATAAATTTAAAAAATCTTCTAATAACTTAGATTCATTAGATGATTTGATAGTTCATTTTTTCAACAACATATCAAAAAAGCCGACTACTGCTGAAAAAAATCTTTGGAAACGTATATCTGTTTCTATTGAAAAATTACTTTCTTAATTAAAACTTTTTTCTTTAATTTTTAATAAAATTTCTGAATGTCTTTTTCTGTCCAGGGTATAAAAATAAAAAATAAAAATTGGCACTATCAATAAGACTGGGCCAACTACACCCTGGACAAAGAATAGTGAATACGTTTGTTCGTAGGTAGGATTGTCTGTTGAATAGTTGAGATAAGATAAGACTAATCCGCCTGTAATGCTTCCAATGGCAGTATTAACTTTTTGAACAAAAGAAACCGCAGAATACAAAACCCCTTCTTGCCTTTTACCACTTTGCAACTCAACTTCATCAGCGATATCTCCAATCATAGAATCACGAGTCATATTACCCATAATCGATAATGTAGATATAAAAAATAGTGGTAAACACAAGAATAATACTAATTGAGTTGAACCTTTGTCTGGTGTCAAACCTAAGTTATAGGTAATAAATGCAAAAGGACAGGCAACTGCAACACCAAACACACAAAGGATAACTAATTTTCTTTTATCTAGTAAAGCTACTAGTTTAGGAGTTAAAGCAAAGGCAATAAAAGCAGTTGCTAAATATACAAATAAAAATATAGAAATTTGAGATCCTTTAAGGCCCCAAAAATCAGTATTTATGAATAATGTTAAGTTATTTAAGAGACCCCAGGATACGGAAAGAGTTAGATTTCCAAAAAAGAATAATAAAAATGATTTATTGGTAATTGCAACTAGAAGTTCGTTGAATATATCAGATAAGGTTGTGGAGCCCTTCCAGTCTGATAAATTTTTAATCTCATGTCTTGTAGTAAGGGATGAGAAAAGAACTGCGCTGGCCATAAGAAACCCACCTGTTAAAGCTAGTGAAAAATAAGCTTCAGGATTTAATTGACCTAATGGATAGTCTGGTGTCGATCTAAAAAATATAAAATAAGCCAGAAATGCATTTGAAATGCCTGCAACCCATGAAAACAGCTCACGCCATGAAAATAACTTAGTTCTCTCATCATAATCTTTTGAGATTTCAGCACCGAAAGACCTATGAGGAACATCAAATAAAGTCATACCAACCCTGGTTAATGTTGCGCATAAAAACATCCACCAGAAGAGTTGATTTTGAGTTAATTCCCAGTCAGATTGAGGAGTAAATAAAAGAACATAAAAAATAGATATTGGAATAAAAGAAAAAAACATAAATGGGTGTCTTCTTCCGTATTTTGTATTTGTTCTGTCAGAAATAACGCCCATTATCGGATCTGTAAAAGAATCAATCAATAAAGCTAATGCTATTGCTGAAGATGCAAGCAAGGGATCTAGACCTATAACTCTTGAATAAAAAAACAATAAAAAAAATGTAAAAGTATCAGTCTTGATACCATTGGCTATTCCACCAACAGAATAATTAAATTTAAATTTTGTGCTTAACATTAGTTATTATTTAGATGAGTTAGTAAATCTTGTTTAAATAAATCAAAAACAGGAGGCTCTATAAGATGTCTCATTTTTGGTAATATAAGGAGATTGCTATTCTTAATATATTTATTTGTCTTGTAAGCATTTTTAACTTTTATTAAAGGATCTTCTTTTCCATGAATGATAAGCGTCTTAGCTTTAATAGACTTAACCTTCTTAATTCTATTTTTTGATCCTAGAATTGCCATAATTTGACGACTAAAGCCTGTATCATCAGGACCTGCTCTTTCAATAGATTCAATTGATTTGTTATAAAACTCCTCGGTATCAAGGTCATAACCTTCTAAACCTATTAATTTAAATATTTTTTTACTTCTTTCAATTCTTTCTTCGTTGGTTGAATAAGGATTTGCAGATCTTTTCATTAACAGCCTTCTTACATCTCTCGTAGGGCCGTTTAATGGACTGGGAGCAGAAATTGATGATGCTATGAGTGTGAATGTGTTAATTCTTTCTGAATGATTTGCTGCTATTATTTGAGCAATCATACCTCCCATTGATATTCCCAATAAATGAGCTTTATCAATGTTTAACTTATCTAATATCTTGATTGCGTCTGTTGCCATATCATCTAATGTATAGGGTGGATTGATTGGTAATCTTAGGTAGTATTTTAAGTACGTTGAATTGATTGTTTTAGATCTATTTCCTTCAGTAAAGCGATCATCTGTAAATCTTGATGAAAGTCCAGTATCTCTATTATCAAAAACTATCGGCCTGAAATTATTTTCAATTAAAAAGTCTATTAGGTGTTCTGGCCAATTAATGAGTTGGCCGCCAAGACCTTGAACTAAGAGAATAGGTTTATTATTTTCTGAGCCATAGACCCTGTAAGCAATATCTACACCATTATTTGATATAAAACCTTCTTCGAAAGAATTTAGAAATGGTGATGTAAACATTAAAAGAAATAGGAATTTATAGATATGCACCTATTCTATCCTTTATATTCTTCCTTAAACAACCCCAAAATAACATGACATCATAACTATGTAAGTCGCCGGTAAAATGTTGCATTTTTTTCATCTTATCTACCAAAGGACCTCGAGCTTCAAGCAAACCATTTGTCTTATTAATAGATACTGAAAACTCCTGTTCGCTGCTAAATCTTAAGCTTTTCTTAGCACCTGAATGTTTTATGGTAAGCCTGTCAGCAAAATCATAATTAGGAGATTTTGTAATAACAGAACCATGATATTCTGGAGGATTATACCAATTTGAATCATTCGTCCATGAATAAGGATTTGTAGAAAAAATCTTTTGATCCATATATTCAACTGTCCATCCATCAGGTTTCCAGAATATTGTCCTTTCTCTTTGCCTTTTAAAGCCTTCTGTAACTGTTGACCATGAAATAATGCAGTTAGTATCAGTTGCAGATGTCGATCTAGGTATTAAGGGAAAGAGGTCATCATAATGTTTATCAGGAATAATATAGCCGATAACATATGCACAAATCATTCTTTGTTGCAGCTTAGTATTTTGAATATATTTAGAAATAAGCCTATGGGCATGAAGCGCTCCTTGACTATGACTCATTATGATAAAGGGTTTATTGTCATTAAAATTCTCAATAAAGTAATTAAAAGAATTTAAAACATCCTCAAAAGCTAAGTCATGAGCTTTCATACCGTCTGAGTCTTTAGAGAAATAGGAATAATATGTGGCTTGTCTGTATTCAGGTGCATAAATATTACAGCTTTCATTAAATGCAGAAACTTGATTACCAAGCATCATTTCAGTTCTTTCATAAGCTGCTCGATCTTTTTCCATGAATGAATTCCAAGATTTTTCAAAATATCCTGTTGGATGAATATAAAAAACGTCTACATCATTGTTAGTTTTATTAACTATGTGATTTGAATCAGGAACATAGAATTGTTGCGCATCTTTATTTGGATAAGCTGCCCAATTATTTAAATCTGAATAATCTGGAGCCAAGGGATGTTTGGAGTTATCAAACGAATTTATCGGTTTTATATATTCTAATAATTTATATAACTTTTCATCATCCATATTGAAAAGTATATCTTAAAAGGGACTATCAACTATTTTATTTGTAGCGGTCGATCCAGCAATTAAAACATCATTTTGGTAAAGGAATGCCTCAGTAAAACATATAGATTTACCCTCTTTTACAATCTTAGAAATAACTTTGACTGGTCCAGGTGCACATGGTTTATAGAACTTTACATCTATATCTAAGGTTAATGGAATTTGTTTGCCTTCAGCTTTGTATATTAAAAATTGAGCCATACAGCAATCTAGCATCCCTGTTACAAATCCACCCTGCACCACCATGCCATTTGAATGCGTAAGTTCTTCTGACGGATTAAATTCGCAGGTAAATGTCTCATCATCATTTGGATATGCGCTAGTTAAACCAAATACCTTAAGGAAAGGAGGAATTTCTCTAAAATGTTTAGAAATATCTTTAGTTGAATTAGACATAATAATTACCAATTGGCGGAGGGAGTGGGATTCGAACCCACGGTGCCGATGAAGGCACGACGGTTTTCAAGACCGTTACAATAAACCAGACTCTGCCATCCCTCCTGATTGTGAAAAGCCTATAGCTATAGGGTTTCTAAACAGTTTTGAGATTACTAAGATTTACTTGTAAATCCGTTTGTGGGATTTTTGTGGGATATCATTAGTTTTTCATTCTCAAGCGTGTATTTTAGGCATATATTCATTAAAGTCTACACCTAATTGTTCTATGAAACTTGCATAAACTTTTTGGGTAACAGTAACATCTTTATGTCCCAATCTATTTGCAACCTGAACTACTGGACAGTTATTCATAAATAAATTTGAAGCATGCGTATGTCTTAATGAATGAGCAGAGAAACCTTTCATACCAATATCTTTCATAGCCTTAGGAACTCTTTTAGACCATACAGTTATAGGTGTATGTGCTTTAGGATTACTATGGTTGATAAAAATCCAGCTGTTATCATCTCACCTATACCTCTAGATCCTCCTGTCACAACTGCAGTTTTTCCTGAAACATTAAAAAGGTTATTAATATTCATGTAATTCCTTATTTATAATTTTTAGTATTGCTATGATTTGTCAATTTTTAAATCATCAAATTTGTAATGATTTAACACTTCTTTACTGACACTTAATATTTTTTTTATATCGTTATTAGTATGCATAAATGATAGATAAATATGATTAGAAGTTGGTAAGGAAAGAATAATGTTATGGTTAATTAATGCTAAATAAAATAGCTCAATAATTTTACTAAATCGTTTATCGGGTTTAAAAAAATCTATTTTTCTTGGTGATATAAAAATTTGAAGCATTGAACCAACTTGATTGATCTGACATGGCAAATCGATATCATTAAAAATACCCATTAATCCATTTTTTAATATCTAGCTTCGTTCTTTTTTTCCACTTTTCAAAACTTTGAGTAATTTCATTATAATTAACTTTTCTAGTTCTTCTTCATCTGTTAAAAAAGGTGAATCATTAATTGATACAGTTAATAATATACTAGCTATGAAAGTTGATATGATAGTTTTAAGGCATCCTAATCCAGGATCTTCATTGCTACTGTCTCAACATACCAATTCATGTATTATAAATGCAGGAGATGGAGCTCATGAACATCCAACACAAGCTTTATTAGATTCATTTTCATTATATGAAAATTTAAAAGATCTGAAGGGTAAGAATATTTTAATTGTTGGTGATATTATCCATTCTAGAGTTGCATTATCAAATATATATACTCTTAATCTATTAGGAGCAAATGTAAAATTATCTTGTCCTTTAAGTCTTCTCCCTAAAGATATTGAAAAGCTCAATGTATCAATTGAAACAGACGTTGTTAAAGCATTAAAATGGTGTGATGCTGTAAATGTTCTTAGGGTTCAACGTGAGAGAATGCTAAAATCATATTTTCCTGATAATAGAGAGTATTCAATGCTATTTGGTTTAGATGTTAATAAATTAAATAAAATCAAAAAAGACATATTGATTCTTCATCCTGGACCAATTAATAGGGGTGTTGAGATTACTTCCGACGTTGTAGAATCAAATAATTCTCTTATTTTAGACCAAGTAGAGAATGGTGTTGCAATAAGAATGGCCATAATTTATTTGCTTGCATCAAAAATGAATTTTTCAATTAATGAATAATGAAATTATTTAATCACAGAAAATTTTACGATAGGGATTCCCTTAGTATAGATGAAATCGGAGATAATCCTATGAATTTTTTTAAAAAGTGGTTTAAGGATGCAGAGAAATCTGACGAAATAATTGAATCAAATGCTATGACCATTTCTACAAGTGATAATAATGTTCCTTCATCAAGGGTTGTTTTACTTAAGGAGATTAGAGATAGGAGTTTAATTTTCTTTACTAACTATCAAAGTAAAAAAGGTAAGGCTATAAATGAAAATCCAAATATTTGTGCATCCTTTTATTGGGCACCATTAGAAAGACAAGTGATTTTTAAGGGGATTGCCAAAAAAACATCAGAAAAATATTCAGATACATATTTTAAATCTAGACCTTTTACTAGTCAAGTAGGTGCAATAGTTTCAAATCAAAGTCAAATTATTTCTAATTATGATGAGTTGTTAGAAAGACATGCTGAATTCTTAGAAAAAAATAAAAACTCAAATCTTGTAAGACCTTCTCATTGGGGGGGAATTGAAATTTTAATTCATGAAATTGAATTTTGGCAAGGAAGAAAAAATAGACTTCATAATAGGGTTGTGTCAAATTTAATTGATGATAAATGGCAACATAATCTTTTGTCTCCTTAGATGAAAAAAATCACCTTTTTAAGACATTCAAAATCTTCCTGGGATTATAATTTAGACGATATTGATAGACCATTAAATAATTCTGGTGTTGTAAAAATTAAAAAAATAGCTAAATTATCTAAAGTTCAGTTTATTAACTCTGATAAAATATTTTCAAGTTCTGCTGCTAGAGCTATTCATACTTCTTTAATTTTAACTAGATGTTTATCTATCAACTCAAATAGGATTAGTATTTGTGAAGACTTATATACTTTTGAATTTAATGAAGTACTTAATTTTGTAAATAAAATTGAAAATAAATATTCAGAAGTTGTTTTGGTTGGTCATAATCCTGCGTATACTGAAATTTCAAATTATTTTTCCGAAAATAAAATTTTAAATTTACCAACTGCAAGATGGTTTTCTATGAAGTTTAATTCTAATTCATGGTCTGATATTTTAAATTTAAAACCAACTTCTTATACTAATAATTTAAAAAGTGGAACCTAGATACATAAATAGAGAGCTAAGTTGGTTAGATTTTAATGCAAGAGTTCTTCAGGAAGCTTCTAATAAAGAGGTCCCAATCCTTGAAAGATTAAGGTTCATAGGAATTTTTTCAAATAATTTAGATGAATTTTTTCAAGTTAGATATGCAACTGTAAAAAGAATTGCTGACACAAAACCAACTTCAAAAAACAGTAAAGATCATATAGCTGCTAAAAATCTTTTAGATCAAATTACTTCTAAGGTTATAAATCTTCAGTCAAAAAGTTCATTAATTCTTGAGTCAATTGAAAAATCATTAAAAAATGAAAACATAGTTTTTATTAATGAAAATGCGGTGTTAGAGTCTCAAAAAGAATTTTTAAAGGATTATTTTATTAGAAAAATTAGCCCTTCTTTAGTTACTGTAATATTGTCAAACAACAAGCTTCATGATTTCAAAGACAATAAGGCATTTCTAATAACTAACATTAAGCTTATAGATGATAATAATATCTATGCATTGGTAGAAATACCCAGAGATATAAGTAGGTTCGTTGTTCTTCCTAAAAAAGGCGATAAACAGTATATTATGCTTATTGATGACATAATTAGATATCATTTAGATATTATCTTTAGTTTTTTTAACTACTCTGATATTGAAGCTAATATGCTTAAAATTACTAGAGATGCAGAGTTTGACATAGATGATATTGATCTATCTAAGAGTTATATTAAAAAAATTCAAGAATACGTTAATAAGAGAAAAATTAGTAACCCAGTTAGGTTAGTTTATGATAAAAATATCTCTGGTTCAACTTTAAGCTATTTAATTAAAAAAATTAAAATTTCTTCTTATGATAGTTTGATACCTGGAGGTAAATATCACCATAGAAGTGATTACATGAATTTTCCAGATTTAGGAAGATCTGATTTGCTATATCCAAAAGAAAAAGCATTAGATATAAATAGTTTAAAAATTGAATCTAATCTTTTAGATCAAATATCTGAAAAGGATTTTTTAATGTATACCCCATATCATTCCTTTTCTTATTTGGTGTCTATCCTTAGGCAGTCTGCAATAGATCCAAGTGTTAAGTCAATTAAAATAACTTTATACAGATTATCAAAAAAATCAAATGTTATAAGCTCTCTCATTAATGCTGCAAAAAATGGTAAAAAAGTATTAGTTCAAATTGAACTTCAAGCTAGATTTGATGAAGAAAACAATATTAAAGTATCCCAACAATTAAAAGCAGCAGGCGTAGATTTAATTTTTGGAGTTAAAGGTTTAAAAGTTCATTCAAAGATATGTTTAATTGAAAGGTTTAAGGGTTATAAAAAAAGATTCTATGGGTTTGTTAGTACAGGAAATTTTAATGAATCTACAGCTAAAATATATTCTGATTTCACATTATTTACATCAAATCAAAAAATATTAAAAGAAGTTCATAAAGTTTTTGATTTTCTTAAAGCTAATTATAAAATACATGACTATAAACATCTAATTGTTTCACCTCATCAGACTTCTAAAAAACTTTTTGAACTTATAGATAATGAAATTTCAAATGCTAAGAAAGGATTAAAAGCTAATATCATATTTAAATTAAATAGCTTTACAAGTTATAAGTTTGTTGACAAATTATATGAGGCTAGTAATTCAGGTGTAAAAATAAAATTATTAGTTAGAGGAATATGTTGTTTAATACCAGGTAAAATTGGTCTTAGTGAAAATATTGAGGTTAAAAGTGTTGTAGATAAATATCTTGAACATTCTAGAGTTTATGTTTTTGAAAACGGAGGAAAAACAAAAGTTTATATATCTTCTGCTGATTTAATGACAAGAAATATTGAAAAACGTGTTGAAGTTGCTTGTCCAATTTATCAAGATAATCTTAAACAACAAATTTTAAAAACTCTTTACATTAGTGATAATGATAATGTTAAAACTAGACTAATTAACCATACCTCTCAAAATGAATTTGTTAATAATTCAAATAAAACTATTAGATCTCAGTTAGATACCTACACTTATTTTAAAAACAATATATTAAATTGAGAAAAATTGCTGCTATTGATATTGGTTCTAATGCTGTAAGAATGCTTATTTCCTATGTTATTTCTTCAGGTGATGAATATTTATTTCAAAAAAACTCATATTTAAGACTACCCATAAGGCTTGGTGAAGATTCTTTCAAAAATGGTGTAATATCAAATGAAAAAATCATTCTACTTACAAATGCAATCTTATCTTTTAAGTATATAATGAAAGTGCATGGAGTAAAAGATTATAAGATTTACGCTACTTCAGCTCTCAGAGAATCAATAAATTCAAAAGAAGTAATATCAATTGTAAAAAAGAATACGGATTTAAATATAGAACTTATTACAGGCATAAAGGAGGCTAAAATAATCTCTAAAGGTAATTCTCATGAGAAAATTGAGTTTAATAAAACCTTTTTATATGTTGATGTTGGTGGAGGAAGCACTGAATTTTCAATTTTAAGAAAAGGTAAGGAAAAGATATCTAGATCATTTAAAATTGGTACTGTTAGACTCCTTAATAATTTAGTTGATGATTCAATGTTTATGGATATAAAAAAATGGTTACAATCTAACATAGATAATGATGATAAGATTAAATTATTTGCAACAGGCGGAAACATAAATAAAATTCAATCAATGACAGGTTCAAAATCTGGTAAACCTATTTCTTATCTTTCAATTAAAGATTTATCAAATAATTTAATGGAATTTAATTACCAAGAGAGAATGATGAAGTTTGATTTAAACCCTGATAGAGCTGATGTAATAATTTATGCTTTAAAAATATTTATAACAACTATGGAGTTTGTTAAAGCTAATAAAATTTTTGTACCAAAGTCAGGCTTAGTTGATGGGATGATAAATGAAATATTTTATAAAAATAATGCTAGTAAGTTAGATTCTTAACTTTAATTCAGTAATTAATTTACCAATGTTTTCATTGTCTTTTATTAATAAATCAAGTTTGTCTTTACTGTCTAGGTAAGAACTTTTAGTAATCTCATCAGATAATTTAACATCTACTGATATTGAGTAATTATTTAACTCCTTTGATAAGAATGTTTGAATTCTACTTTTGTAACCTTTAACTTCTTTAAAATTCATTTTATTAATTGTAGATATTGTAATGATATTATCATTAATACTCGGATTATTCATATTTAAGAGAGAAAGAATATTATTATTTCCTTTATTTTTTTCTATATCACAGAATTTTTTCCAAACAATTTGAAAATCATTTTCTGTGAAATTATCTGAAGGTAAATTATCTAATTTTTCTTCTTGTATTTCTTCAGTGGAATTTTTAAAGCTTATACTAGCTAGAGATAAAGATGATACTTCTTCAAGCTGTGGTGAATTAAATAATTTTTTATTATCAGGTTCAGTATAATCATCAAGTTCTTTTGTTTCCTTCTTTATAAGACTTTTTATGTCTGAAGTTTTAATTAAGGATTTTTTTTTTTAATGCTATCAATTGAAGCTATTCTCATTAAGCAAAGCTCAATATGAATTCTTTTATCATTTATTTTTTGATAATTTATTAAACATTCATTAATTATTTGAATCATTAGAATAAGATCTACATCTAAAAAATTATTAGATTGATCTAAATATTTTGCTTTTAATTCATTGTTTAAGTCGGATATTTTTTCTGAAGTACCTAATTTACTGACTAACATCTCTCTTAAATGTCTAGATAAACCATTTAAAAAATTTATATCATCAAAACCACGACTAAAAATATCATTGTATTTTGTTAAAATCCCTGGAATATCTTTTTTTAAAATAAAACTTGATAAATCAAAATATGTATCATAATCTAAAACATTTAAATTAGATGTTACTTCATCGATTGTTAAATTAGAATCTGTAAAGCTTACCAATCTGTCAAACATTGAGAGTGAATCTCTAATTGAACCATCAGATTTCTCAGCTATCAATGCCAATGAATTCTCATCAAATTTAATTTTTTTGTCAACACAAATACTAGTTAAAAGTTTGGTGATTGACGAGCTGTCAACTTTCTTAAAATCATAAATTTGACATCTAGATAAAATTGTTGGAATAATTTTATTTTTTTCTGTTGTTGCTAAAATAAATACAACATGTTTTGGAGGTTCTTCTAATGATTTTAAGAATGCATTAAATGCAGCATTAGAAAGCATGTGAACTTCATCTATTATGTAAACTTTATATTTTCCAATTTGAGGAGGTATTCTAATTTGATCAGTAATATTTCTGATAATTCTACTCTTTCAGGAATTTTAACACTTGAAATTCCGTTGGTTACAAGTGCTGGTAGATTGTCCAGTCCGTTTGTGATCACATCTGTGATGATTCCAACTAAAGAAGTTACTCTTGCAGTTGCTCCTGACTCTCCTGGTGTACCTAAAATTGTTTGTTGTGTAACAACTGGTGACTGTCTTGAAGCGTATGCAGTGCCAGGTATTACGTAATTGTTGATGATGTTTCTAATTTCATTTTTAGTTGCTATCTCAGGTTGTCTATCACCATCTAGTACAGAAACTGTGCCGACCCAGTAAGTTGAAGCATTGTATCTTGATTGCTCATTTCCACCATATCTGATATCTTTTAAAAGACCATCAATATTGTACCCCATGTCTCTTTCACAAAGGTAAGAATCATATACAAAATTGGCAAACACATAAGCGGAACTTTGTAATGCTGGTAAATTTAAAATACCATTGTCCACAACATTATCAATTACAGCCATGTTTGCCGCGAATCCTGTCTTACCAGCCGGTTCTGCATTTGAACCTGATGTGTTTTGTGACAGTCCATCTGTGTTGATACTGCTGTATGCTAAACCTGTAAAGATGTATAAATCTATAATTTGTTTCGCTTTTGTCCAATATGCTAATTCAGGTTCTCCAGCAGATGCCAATTGAAGTACTCCGTCAACATAATAAGTTTGCGATTGTTTTCTAATATTTTCATTACCGCCATATCTCATATCAAGATATGCCGCTTGTATAACTGCTTCTACGTCAGTTTTGATTTGTGTAGCAGTTTTTGTATAACCAGCAAATGGTGAAATGTTTCCAGCAACTTGTACAGCAACCCATGCCGCCACTTCTGCTTTAACATATTCTCTGTTGTTAAGATATCTTAATGATGAGTTTGGATATAAATCTGCCGCTGTGTCTGTAACAATTTTTGCATCTATAAAAGCGGTGGATTCGTCTTTTAACCATTCTTTGTTGGCATTGATTTGAGCCCATGCATTAGGATAAAGGTTTCCAGATTGTGGTATCCCTGGTGTAAATTTGTATGTTTGAATACGTTTTTTTGCCATTCTTTTCTATACTCCTAATGCTATCGCTAACACTGTGGCTGTGTTATCGACATACTGCTTTTTAGTTACATCGTTAGCATTGGTTGGGTCACTGGTTACAGTTGCTCCTGTAAATGCCGCCGACGCCGCTGATGTTAATCCTATTGTAGTGTTATTTAACGTTCCTTGCGAAGAATTCAATGTTGAAAAGGTTCCATTTCTTGGTATTACTGAACCTATTGTAACATTATCGACCACACCTATGTCTGTGGGTCTTACTGTGAGCGTTCCACCTGCTTGTGGGCTCAATGTTACGTCTGCATTGGGTGTTAAAGTTACTTGTCCACTGGTTGATAAATTTTGTGCATTGATGTTCATGTTGTTGATTGTTCCTAATGTGGCAGGATTAATTGTAACTGTGCCTGTTCCTGTAGGTTGTAATCTAATTTGTGCATCAACTCCTTCTGCTAGTAAATCACCAGTGTCTAATATTGAACTGAAAACACCTGCTCCAATGATACTTGGTTGATTAACTGTTAGTGTGCCATAAGGATTACCATCTGTATCTCCATAAAACAGTGAATCAGGAGCATCAACTGGAACTGCATAAGTTAAAGTTCCTGATTGTTTTCCTTGTGCTTCTGCTTCTGTTAATGTTGTCGCAACTGGTATGTCAAGATACGTGCTTGTGGCAATTTGAGAATTAATTCTTGTTCTAATACTGTTTTGATATGTTGTAAAATTATTTGCAATTCCAGTGAATGCATACATTCTTACAGCATCATTATCATAAGAATAACTTTCACTGCCATCTGCTTCTGTGGTTCCTGAAACTAATTTAATTTCTATTGATGAATCAGCTCTAGCCATTCCGTACACAGTGTCTTCTGCACTGTAAAATTCTTGTCCAGCAATTGTTCCACCATTGAAAAGATATTGTAAATCGTCTTTACCATTGAACATTAAAACTTTTTTATTTCCCAAAGGTGTAATTGGTGTCCAATTTATAATTGTCGATTCATCTTGATTCTGTGCTTCTAGTGAGTAATTGTAAAAACTATGATCAGTTGAAAGATATTGATCAACATTTAATAAACCATTAAATGTAATAATATTTTTTATTGATGCATTTTGTGTGTAGTTTGAATATTGTAATGCCAACTGTGCACCATTACCGTAACCTATTATTGTGATGTCTCTGGTATCCACATTATCATATAAACTAAAACTGGAAATTATAGAATCAATCAAAGCAATATCATCTGCTTTTGATGTGTTGTATCCTACGTTCCATTCATTGCCATAACCTTGTGGAGCAATTAAAATTTTATCTGAAATAAAGTTTACATTTGCAATTCCGTTTGCTTGATCAAAACCTTTGTCGTGTAATGAAATCACAACAGGTATTTTCTTTTGTGCTAA
>ENA-OWPI01003027-OWPI01003027.1-marine-metagenome-genome-assembly--contig:-NODE-3027-length-14909-cov-9.627697_pt1 | contig 14909 bp, 12 predicted proteins | sample MGYA00238138_ERZ651775 | MGnify/ENA primary metagenome ERZ651775 (study PRJEB26906, sample SAMN06265043) | marine metagenome | isolation source: Helgoland LTER site | place: Germany:Helgoland, sampling...
GCGAGAGGAGAAAAAGTGTGAGTGGAATGGATGGACGATTAATACGGCCGCACACAAAGGTAATCTGGAAATGGTCAAGTATTGCGTTGCAAATGAGTGTCCTATTAATGAGAGAGCGTGTGCAGAAGCTGCCGAAAACGGTCATCTCGAGGTACTCAAATACTTACGCGAAGAAGTCAAAGCGCCTTGGGATTACTATACTGCCGCTTGGGCTGCTGAATATGGTCAACTTCATATACTCGAATATCTTGTTGAGCGTAAGTTTGATAAATATAGCGAAAGTGCGTGTTGGTATGCAGCCGAGTCCGGCCACTTGGACTGTTTGAAGTACTTACACGAAACCGCCAAAGCGCCTTGGAACTATAAGGCCGTACAAAGAGCGCACGAGAACGGCGAGGACGAGTGTTTACAATACCTCCTCGACAATAACTGTCCTCTCCCACGCGGTTGGCGATACGAAGACGGAGTATTGCGCACCCCCGCGTCGTCGCAGTTTTAAACATATTTCAAAATCAAAGCTTGTAATGCACTATATACGCGTGACATTTTTCTTCCTCCTCCGCTCTTATAAAAAACTTCACTTTCTCGGCACGAGCGAACATCACGTTTAAATGCGAACTTCGCGCCATCGAATCGTCTCCAAAGAATCAGAAGAAGATAAACGCTCGAAGATGCAGACCGATCCGTCTTCGTTTCGATCGTTTTCCAGTCAAATGCATTCTTTAACAACCGGCGGCGTTCAAAGAGGCGTCGATTCCATTTCGTTGAAGCAAAAACTGCTCGGTCCGTGCTTACTTCTCGTCGGAACGATATCGCTCGCCGTGTTTACTCTCCTCGAGTTAAACGTCATAGATTTACACGAAAAAGACGCAGAGAGAGGGACGAAAGCGGCGACGTTCGTTGTGGGGGTTTTGAGCTTTTTACCCGGGCTGTACGCGACGACGGTGTTGGTGCAAGTTGGGAGAGGGAAAGATGGGTGGAGTTACGAGATGTTGAGAGATACGTAGTAGAAAGCGCATCTCGAGAGAGAGAGAGATTAAGACCAAGGAGGTTTCTGCGAGAGAGAAGAGAACATTTTAGAAGCTTTTAGTAGTACAGAGAGAGAGAGAGTAGTTTTAGCGTTGAATAGTATACGTGATGATAACGCGTAAAGAATACGACTCAACCGACGAGTTCGGCAAAGTGAGCGAATTTCAACAGGCCTCGACTATCGTACGCGCGCGTCCAAAGTAAAGTTTTTCCTCCTCCGTCAATTTCGACGGCGGCGGCGAAGCACGTCGTCGTCGTCGCGGCTTCTTCTTCTGTCTTACCGGCGTTCTTCGCGTGATGTTTTAGAGAAGAGGAAACGTAGACGACGTCTTCGCCGCACGGAAGCGCAATCGGGTTGCCGTTTTCGAAGAGGAGGAGCGACTCGCTCGATATGGCCGCGAGAGAGGGAGAGTTCGGCGAAACGTTCGTGAATTTGGTGGCGGCGGTGTCCTCATCTTTCTCTAACACGAACGCGCGTTCGCGGAGGATGGACTTTTTCGCAAAATTTGACCATTTTTTCTTCTCCCCGCCTAATACTCCTCCTTCTCCGCCGTCGCCGCGCGGCGCGCACTCGCCTTTCCTTTCGCTCCAAATAGCGCACCCAATTGTACCTGTGGTCTTTTTCACGTGATACTCGACTCTGACGCGTTTCATCGCGTCCCATTGTAATCCGAATCTCACAGAACTTTCGTTCTCGTGCGTCGGGAACCAAGTCATTCCAAAATCCTCTTCTTCTTCTTTTGACTCATCGTCACTACCGCTACTCTTACCCTTACTACCACTACTACTACTACTACTACTACTACTACTATTATTACTACTCGCACTCCCTAACGTCTTCGGCCCAGCCGTAAAACTCCCCGTCTCGTCCACCGTCCTCAAAGCCTCAAACGCTCCGCCGCTCGAGAGGAAATACTTGCGATCCTCCGCGTATCGCGTCCGCTCGTTCCACTCGGACCCTCCGCACGACCCCATCGACGCTTCTTCTCCAACCTCTGGAAACGATCGTTTCGTTTCAATCTCGAACAATCCCTTGACCACCCCGCATGTCACTCGCGCGTTCGCCTCGAACACTTTATCCGCAAACGGCATGCTCGATATTGGGACCACCCCTACGCCGTGGACGTATCGCAACGGCACGTCGACTCCTTTCCAAAAAACACGAGAGTCATCATCTGTCTCTGAGAATAATACGTATTCCCGCACGACTGCGCCAAAATCGCCGGAAAATTGCGTTTGGAACGCATCGAAAACCGACGACACAGACGAGGATGCGACGGCGACTTTTCCCCTACAAAGAAGTGGTTTATGAAAAGGAGCGCAAAGAATACCACCACTCTTTCGACGCTTTTTCGAAGAAAACGAAAGTGGGTGAGCTTTTGCGAGCATCGAAATCGTCGTCGTCGTCATCGCTTTGGTGGTCGTGTGATGCGATACGACGCGTGATGATGCGCGCAAAAGAGAGAGTGGTTTTTGTGGTGATTTTCAAGCTCGATTTTTAGGTGAAAAATGTACCACAACGTCATGCGTTGTACGCGAATACTAATATATAATATAAGAGATGTACCCACAGATCACCTTCTCTCTCTCTCTCTCTCTCTGTGTGTGTGTTGTGTGTAATATATGCGCGCGCACACGCGCATATGTGTGCGTTTTTTTTTGCGCGACGATTCAGACGACGCGTAGGACAAAATCTATCATCCGCCCAACTCGGCGACTCTCCTCCGCAAACTCTCGTTCTCTTCCCGGAGCGAGCGAATGACATCGTCTTGCTGTCGAGAAAAAAGGACCATTTTTTCGCACATTTGCTCGATTTCTGATGCGCCAATGCCGCCGGAGCTTCTTTGAGAAGAAGAAGCCGCGACGTTGTGTTCTTCCTCGACGATGAATCGGCCTTTTTTGGTGACTTTTCGTTGAGGCTGCTGAGGTTGTTGCTGTTCTTGTTGTTGCGCCGGCGTGTCGTCGGATACGGTAAACCGTCCTTTCTGTTCAATCTTGGCGCTTTGCGTGCTCGCGCCGGAATCGGAACCCGCGCCGCTGTTTTCTTCTTCGATGATTTTGAACCGCGACCCTTTCTTTTGTAAAGAACTCTTCGCCGAAGGGTCGCCGCCGCCGACTTCGTTATCGATCGCCGCAGCTTCCGCTTTCAGTTCGTCCAAGTTGAAGTTCCACATGCTCACGCCGTGCTTATACGCCGCTTGACTCTCCGCTTCCTCTTGTTCCGCGGTTTTCCCGATATCTTCGCCTTTCCGTTTCGCCTCTCTCCGTTTCGCGTCTCTTTCCAACAACTGTTTCGTTCGTTCGCCTAAACTCGGAATATCTTTTAACAACGTCTTGACGATGTAATCCGACTTTTTGGCTTCTTTCAAAAACCTGTGTTCCAGTAACTTCTCCGCGGACGGTCTTTTGCTCGGATCTTTTTGCAAACACAAACCGACGAATTCTTTCAACGCTCTCGAGAACGTTTTCTTCGGCCCGCCGCCGACGCCGCCAGCGCCGGATTGCGCCGACGACTCCAACGTCGGTGGTGGGTTTTGCAACGTCATCAACAAAACTTTCATCGGTGGATACTTTGCAAACGGCGCGTGCCCGTGACACAATTCCAACACGGTAATCCCCAAGCTCCATATGTCGGCGTGAAAGTCGTACCCGGAAACTTGTTCCATCACTTCCGGCGCCATCCAACACGGCGTCCCGACGAACGTTTGGTGCGAACGAGGTCTCCCTCCACTCCCCCACGAACTCGCAGAGACGCCAAAATCGGCTAATTTCACGTCCCCGTTCGCGTCGACTAATATGTTCCCCGCTTTCACGTCTCGGTGGATGTTCCCGTTGCGATGGAAATAATCCAACGCCTTTAACGTTCCTTTCAAGATGGTCGCCACGGTCGTTTCGTCTAAACCAATCGACTCACTCGTCGACGCGACCGATTCGTTAGTGCTGGTGTTGTTCCCTTCTCCTCTCTCTTCATCCTCCTCTCGCGTCAAGTGTTTCCACTTCATCAGATTCAACACCGACCCGCCCTCTAAATACGGCATCACCACCCACAGGCTCGACTTCTCGATAAACGAGCAATAATACCTGACCAAGTTCGGGTGCGAGAGCATGCTCATCGTCTGCGCTTCTCGTCTGATTTCCTCCAAATAGTTTTGGTCTTGGTCCTCTAAATCGAGGACTTTAATCGCGACTTGTTCGTTTTGTTTCGAAGGGATGGTGGCTTTCCAGACGACCCCGGAAACGCCTCGACCGATTTCATCGGTTATTTGGTACTCTTTCGCGGATGTTGGGTACGGTTGTTTATTGCTCTCATTAGTAGCAGTAAGAGCAGTCTCACCGGTACCGAAACCACTCTCTCCTATTCCTCCGCCTTCGTTGGTGTTCGTCATCTCTTATTCGTAGTACCACTCACTGTGGAGAATTTCTTCGGTTTTTTCTTCCGTAAAAAAAACAAGTCTCGCGTCAAGAATCACCGCAAAGTTTAGGGTTTAGGTTTTAGAGTACTCTCTCTGCGCATATCCGTCGCATCCGCTCGGTCGGAATGATTCTGCGGCGCTTAAAATGCACGACGCGAAGAATAGAAACACACCGCGCGTGCACACGCGGCGTCGTACGAATTTTCAGAGGCATTTATTCAGAGCTCTAGACGTACAGAAGATGTGCGCGTGGTGTGTTTACGACGACGAGTGAAAACGCTCTCGTCGTATTTTTCACTTCTCCACTGTCTGTCGACGCACAACTACCCCCCACAAAATTTTTCCCTCGAAAGATATGTCTCAAAGCACTCCTCGCTGCTCGAGTTGTCGTTCCTTCTGCTTTTCGACGCTTTCTGCGCCTCTTTCTCTTCTTCCGGGGCGTTTTCGAAAGAATCAAAGTCGTTGTTTTCGTCAAAGTCGTTTTCAAAACGAGAACGACTTTAACGATGACGAGGAAGATGGTTTTGATGATGATTCCGTTAAAAGAAGGCGGGCTGAAACGAACGACAAAGAAAAAGCTTTTTTTAAAGAGGAGACAGAGGAGACGAGCGAACTTCTAAACGCGTCGTCGTTCGAGGAAAGACTGGAACTGGCGATCGAAGAAGCGAGAGAGATTTTGACCGAAGCGACGAAGCGAGCGCGAGACGAGACGAGACGAGAGTTGTTGGAAACATTCAGCGAAACTTTTTATACCACTACTACTACTGCGAAAACGACGAAAACAGAGAAGTTTAAGGCAACAAAGAACGACGAAAACAAAATCACGGACGAGAACCGCGCTTTGAACATCGCTCGAACGCAATCGTTCTTGGAAATCAAATTCAAAATGCGAGACTTTGAAGCCGCGCGGGTGGCGAAGAATTTGGCGCTGTCGAAATCGGTGTACGAAGACTGCGACGATTTGATGGTTCAAGTGGACAGATTGGAGAAAGCGTTGCCGGATGTAAACGTGGGGAAGTTATTGCAGAACGACGCGTCGATCGTGTCTTCCGTGAATGTCGCCAAAGCGGTGCAGAATATGATGACTTTGTACGAGCTTGGATTCAAACGCGAACGCGTGCCGTCGATGCTGGAGGAGTGTCCGAGACTTTTATTGGACGAGACGGACTTGTCCGCGAGAGACAGGATACGACTCGTCACGGAGAGAATCCAATCGATTTTCCCGGACGAAACCGACGAGGGGTGTTTATACGCCATCGGCGAAGAGCCGAACTTGTTGTGGGCGCTGGCAGATTTAGAGATTTTCAATCGAGAGGCGAGAGTGGATATCGCCGAGTTGCCCATGAGCGTCCAAGGTAAGTCGCTTATATTATAAGTATACATCGTCTTTGCTTTTTTGCTTCCGTTTTATTCGTCTTTTGAGTTTTTCTTTTGTTCGTATACACATTATAATATATACTGATATATATTCCTTTTCAACAACATCGTAGAGATGGTCGTCTACGCCACGCGAAGATTCAAATAACGTAAAGACGTCTCTCTTTCATTCACAAAAACACTCAGAAATGATCACGTTCGCGACTGGAAGAGAGAACGAGTAGTTAGAACGCAGTAGAGTTAAATAGTTAAGAATAATAGGAACAATATCAATCAATTCTAGCAGAAAAAGCCAAAGCCTTTGACGACGACTCGTTCACCGACGACTGAAGATAGAGACGAAGACGTTCCCATCGAAATCAACGCGGCTATCGTCGCCGCCCAAACGCTCAAGATAACAAACACGTCTTTCTTCGTGTCTCGCTTTGGCCGACCGTAAAAATCAATCACTTCGCCTCCAGGCGTCATTGTGGTCGTCGTCACATCTGGTAAATTCGTATTTGTCTCGTATTCGTCCTCGTTATGACTACTGTTCTTATCCATCATCTTGCTCGGAAATTGAAACATCGCGGGCGTCGCCGGAACGCCAACCATCATCTGTTCCGGGAACACGCGAAAGTTCACCTCTTCTTCTTCTTCTCCTTCATTTTCTTCTCTTGTTGTTCTTTCTACGTTATTATTAGTATTGATTGCAACCTTATTCTCGCCGCAATAACTCTCGTTACTCATCGCAGTATCCACCGAAAAATCTTCCTCCACGGGCGGCATCGTCATCGCCTCCGGGGCCTCGTTCCTCAAACTCGCGTCTTTCAACGCGTCCCGATACCTCCCAACTTTACTCTCCAACTTCTTCCTCGCCTGTTCGTTCTTCACCAGCCTCTGCTTATACATCTGAACCTTTGCCGTTTGTTCTCGTAAACTTCGCTCCAAAACATCCGTCGTCTCCTTCGCTTGCATCAACTCTTTCTCGCTCGCGTTGTTCGCCTTGGCGGCAATCTTCAGCGCTCGCGTCTTTTCATTCAACGCTTTCAACAACCACGCCTCGTTCTCCTGGGATAACTTTTGTTCCTTATCTTTCTGTTCTAACATCTGCGCTTCCGTTTGTTCCGCGTTTTGGCTGATCATTTTCAACTCTTTCCGGAACGAGTCTCGCTCGCGCCGAAAACGTAAAGGCGTTTGTAACACCGGTGGTGACGGTAACAAGAGAGGTGATTTTAATTCACCAACAGATTTATTATTCCTTTGTTTCGGAGGATTGTTCTTCTTCTCTTTCAAGAGTGCAATTTCCGCTCTCGCTTGCGCTAACTCGTGTTCCATGCGTTCCATCTTCGACGATGCTTTCATCAGTTTTACATCCTCCTCGTCCACGTTTATTCCTCCGCTTTTATTCTTCATTTTCCCTTGGAACGCCATGTGCAAAAACGCCGCCCCGAACGCTCTGTGCATCTTATTTTCTTTATCATTCTCGTCGTCGTTAGTCTCGTTATCCGAGATGGAACGTTCGGATAATGGCGTTCGCGCTGCTTTTTCGAACTGCAAGGTCTTCCGGGCCGGGGTGACCGTCATGACGCCGGTGTTTTGCATGTTTCTGAAGCGAATTTGTGGAGAGTTTTCGTTCGTTCCCCTACTGCTGCTGCTCTTTATGTTTTGCGAGAAAAGCGTTTCGAACGAGTTCTAAAACGTAACGAGGTTCTCTTAATCTTAAACCGTCCCTGGACGAGACCTCGTACAAACGCGCGAGTGTTGCGGGTGTAGGATTGTACGCGCACGAACGGACGAGACGTCTGAAAAGAACAACCCCGGGTTCACTCTGAAACGCTTCTCGCGCGCAACTCCTTTGATCACACATGTGGGTACCAGATTGACTGCGAAAAGCTTTCTGGTGTCTCGCGAGGAGTGGTGTGAATACTCCGCATCACGGGTGGAATTTTCAACGCACCGGATGATTCGTGCGCGCGTGTTTTTATGTGCGCGTTTAGTATTGCCCGCGCGCGTGTAGTGCATTGCCCGCGCGTATTGCACTCGAACGAGTAGAATTTCACTCACAAGAATATCTCCATTACTCCATGCGCGAATCATCGTTGAAAGCACCGTCTTTGTCTTTGTCGAGAAAAGAAACCGCCTTTACCACCGAATTAAGAGCAACGAAAAGAAACAGACGCGCGGTGCGCAGCATGCGGAAACCAACGACATTAACAGCGTCGTCATCAAAGAAGAAGAGCGATACGAGTGCGTTTAAAACCGTCGCCTCGAAAACGGTTTCCCGCTGGGAGGTATTCGGAATCGATGACGACGCCAACGAAACGAGCACGAGTGAAACGGCGATGAAATCGTCGATGCGCATCGCGGACGTGCTCGTGCGCGCGTTTCCCGAGCGATTTCCGACGAAAACAGCCGCCAAAAAAGCGATCCGAAGAGGCGAAGTGACGGTGAACGAAGCGAAAGCAGATGTTGAATTCGAAGTGTTGAAAGAATGGTTTGAAAGCAACGAAGAAGGAGAGGAAGAAGGAACAACGATCACGATTGAAATTCAGGCGAGAATGAACGCGAATTTTGGCGCGGGTGATGCTGCTTCTTCTTCTCGCTTATTATCGCGCGAGGATATGCCGAAGGAGATTCGCGAGGGCGATAACGCGACGACGGTGGCGTACGAAGACGAGGAGTGCGTGATCGTGAGGAAATCGTTTGGGATTCCAACTTTGAAGACAAAGATGAGTGGTAACGCTGCGAGGAGTAAGAATAGCAATAATGATAATAATAATAATAATAGTAGTAGTAATAGCGAATTAGAGGGTTGGAGTTTAGATCGAGTGTTGCCGTATATCGCCGCGCCGGCGGTCAACGTAGAGGGCGCGCTGCATCGTCCGAGACCGGTCCACAGGTTAGACAGTTTGACGGGAGGGTTAGTTGTGTGCGCGAAAACACGTCGAGCGTTGAAAGTGCTCTCCGAAGCTTTCCGAGATCGCACGGCGAGGAAGCGGTACAGAGCGGTGTTGATAGAGTATACGAACGCACACGGAGGTCTCGGAAAGAGAAAAATAAACGAGAAGCGTGGGACGATTACGAGCAACGATATGGGACCAAAGAGAAATCAATACGCGGAAACCGAGTTTACAATTTGTGACGAGACCGGGGAAGACGACGAGAATACCGTCACGAAGGTTTTGATCGATTTCCACCCGAAAACCGGGCGGACGCACCAACTGCGAAAGCACGCCGAGAAGGAACTGAACATGCCAATTTTAGGCGACGATAGATACGGAGGTAAAGCGCACTGCGATAACGCGAAAAACTATCGACCGAAGTTGCATCTCTTCGCGGCAGAGATTACGTTACCACCAGAAGCCGTGCCTTGGCGCAACGACGCAGGAGGAGGAGGAGGAGGAGGAGGAGGAGAAGCTTTAAACGTGCGAGTATCGGAACCGGCGTTTTTCAGAAAGTCAATGGACGCCACCGACGTTTGGAACGCGAGTACATTTGTTGCTACAGACTAACGAACTAATGCTTCTATTTCTATTCTATTGCAATGCTATCATCAGATATGATGATGAACTTAATCACCCGCTGCACGTCTTCCCAGTCGTCAATCGAAGCGATTCCAAAATCGACCACGCTTCCTCTTTCTTCCTCTCGTCGTTCGCTTGCGCAAACGCGCTAATCGTTTGCATCTGATTAAACTTCCTCCCGTTCTCGCCATCCTTACATCCAACCACAATCCCAACGACTCTGTTCCCGCTCAACTCAATAGCGTACATTCCACTCCCTTCTAACTCTTTCGCCGCCCGTTTATTACTTTCGCCGCTCGAGTTTTCGTCCTCGTCTGCGTTTTTATACCGTCCTTTCATCTTCTCCCCGAACTCATCCACATTCGCGAACATGCTTTGTAACCCGTAATTCCCCATCGTACCGGTCGGTTCGCTCCGAATCGTCGCGATAATATTCCCGGATTCGTCTTTAATTGTTTGTGTTGATGTCGACACCCCTTTTGATTCTTCCGCGGTGTACTTTTCGTCCAACTCTATCGAGTATCCGTCGCTAACTAATCTCTTCTTTGCAGAAGACAAAGAAGATGCAAAAACTGCATCGGTTTCGGAGAAAAAACCACCGAAAAGCATCATCATCCCCATCGTCTGTCTCCTGTTTTTCAAGGTTTTGTTGTTGGTTTTAACAAACCCCGCAGATGACGACGACGACGACGAGAGCGCAAACATGTGAATGATGGATAAAAAACAGACCTCACAAAAAATGATGAATTTTTTTCTCGTTTTCCTGACCTTTACCTTTTTTGTTGTCACACGTTTAGAGGCGAAATGTCTCGATAAGTGTCAGTTCATCCCATCTTTCGAATGGAGAGAACAGTGCAACACGTGTCTGGAGATTCCGTGGTACGCGCGTTTATGCGTTCTTTTTCTCTCTCGCTATGCATGCGCGCGCGCAAAGTGTTTGTCTCTGTTTTTTTTTATTCTCTCGTTTTATCCAAAACTTATTTATGTTTTGCCTCTGTATTTTTTTCTCTCAAAAAAACAGTTTCAGGTGGTGTTCTTTTACGGCGTACATAGACGAAGGCATAGAACGAGGATGCGCATTGTATTGCGAAGGGTACGTCAATCCGCGCGGGTACGAGCAAAAGCAGTTCGTAAGATATGGTTCGGGATTTGTCCCGATACGGTACGATGTGAATCCTGGGTATCTCGCGCACGGCTGATGTGTCCAATAGTAATAACGGAATGCATATTTGTACAAGTTTTCTAATCTACTAATCTACTACGTTTAAACCTATTGCGGCTACTATATTGCTGCTAAGTCTTGATATTTCTGTCGTCAAACTCGCTTTGGCCATCGTTCGTCGCGCCCGTCAAATTTCGCACCCGTCTCGAAGAGAACAACGATCCTCGCATGCGTTGCAAGAAGGATTGCGAGGAACGTTGGACATCAATATTCACACTCTTTCCAGAGGATGATGATGTCATTGACTTTTTCTTTCGCGGAGAAGCGGCGCTATCACTACCATTCGCCGCTTCCGGGTGATTGAACGATTTCGTCGCAATCGCGGATTGCGACCTTTGCATGAGTTTGCCAAACATCGAGATGGAAGGCGACGAAGGAATGTCACCCGTCTTTATTGTTTTCCTTGTACTCTGCTCTTTTTGTAGCTTTCCGTCGAACGAAGACCGCGCGGGTGTGCCGGTGTTGCTTTCGTACTCTTCTCCGGCGTAGCGCGCGCGTAAGGCGGCTAACCCGGCTAAATCGATTTTCTGAGCGCCGAATCCCAAGCCTTCCACGGTGTTGTCCGAACTCTTCTTTGTTGAAGGCGAAGGAGGTGGCAGAGGCGCTTTCATTGGGTGCTTCAAGGGCGAAATAGGCGCCGCCGCGGCGGCTTTCTCTTTCATCAACGACAGTTGACTGGTTGGGACGTGTGTCGAGTATACACCACCGCCACCCGCGTTGTGCGTGCTTCCTGAAATACCCGCAATCGCGATTGAAGCCGATCGACCGGCGGCGATTGAGGCCAACTCGCGAACGTAGTTTTCTTCATTTTCTAACGATTCATCCGAAGTACTCCACGGGTCATCTTCGCTTCCAACGCTTTGCTTCTTCTTATTCTTGGTATCATTTTCTGCTTCCTCTTCTTCGACGATTTCTTCAATCTCGTGACTCGTCGACCCGACGGCATTATTATTGATTTCGTTTGCAATTTTTATCTGTTCTTTGAGAATCTTAATCACGGCGCCGTTGCCATCTGATGTCGTATCACCAACGCTCGTCGTCCCTTTCTCACCCTCGTTCGGAATAGTCTTTCGCGAAGGGGCGGTGGCAGTCGTTTCACCTTCTTCTTTCTCCGCTTTTGTCGATTTTACCGTCGTCTTCGCGTCGGTCGATGTCGGCGATATCGGCGCGCTACTACCGCCGAGTCTCACCATCGTCCTCGAAACTAACCACTCGTGCTCTAACAACTCTTCCGCCGTCGCTCTTTTCTCCGGATCTACTTCCAAACACCTCGCGATAAAATCCTTCGCCTTGTCGCTGACAAAACTCGGAATCTTTGAATACGAACCTTTCAAAATCCTCTCGTACGTGTCTTCTCTGTTCGGACTGTTCGGCCCCGCAAACGGAGGAATACCAACCAATAATTCGTACGTCAAAACACCAATCGCCCAATTATCTACCGCCGCGCCGTAACCACTTTCGTTCCTTTGTTGCAACTCTTCGCGCCTCTCGCGATTGCACGCCACCACTTCCGGCGCCATGTAATCCGTCGTGCCTAATCTCGCCAACGGCTTGTGCACGTTCAAATCGCACGCGAAACCAAAATCCGTCAATTTTGCCGTGTGTCTCGCGTACGCTCGATTGTTCTGCATCGTCGTCGTTTCTCTCGCCTGTAAACCCCCATTCATCACCATCGTCGACCCGGCTTCGGCGACGAGAATATTTTCCGGTTTAATGTCTCGATGCACGACGCCTCTTTGATGCAAATACACCACCGCGTTCACCAGCGGCTTGATAACCTCTCTCGCCGCTCTCGTTTCCGAAAACCTCCCAAACGTCGTCGCGTTCAGCGCGTGAAACACATCACCTCTCTGCGCAAACTCGTGAATCAAATAGATATCCCCGGTGTGGTCGTCCAAAAACGCTCCGTAAAACGGCGCTATGCTCGCGTGTTGCATCTGCGAATGAATCGCAATCTCTCTCGCGATTTGCTCCATCGAGTGTGGCTGCAATCGTTCCTTCACGTACCTCTTCAACGCCATATCCATCCCTAACCGCTTATACTTCGCGTGATACACCGCCGAATACCTCCCCCCGCCGACTCTCTTAAACAGAGCGAAATCAACCAAAGCGAACTGCCACCCGAAAGATATTCTCTTCAAGACAACCAACGGGTCCGTTTCCGCGCTCAAAGGAGGTAAATTCGCCTCCAAATCTTCCTCGTCCGACGTCGACCCCGTCATCCCGTCTTCTTCTTCTTCTTCTTCTTCTTCTGAATAACACATCATCCTATTCTCTGTTTCTTCGTCTTCGTCTTCTTCTTTTTCCGCCAACGAGATTTGTTCCAATTTCGTCGCCGTTATCGCCGGCGCGATGCTTTTTGTAAACGAGGTCTCGCAGCTCGACGACGACGACCCACCGGGAGGCGATAAAGTCGAGGACAATATCGCGCCCTTTTTCGTCCCATTCTCGTCCACAGGTCGTGAACTACTCTCCAAAGGAGCCGACGAGAACATTGAAAAGAAATCAAATTCGAAGCGTCAGACTTGTGTGGCAGCTGCCGAGAGATTTTATTCCAAATGCAAAGAAAAGGAATATTTTCAGAAAAAAGGGCGAAAATACTACCAAACAACACGCTCGGCGCTTCATCGAATCATCCGCATCGAATTGAACGGTGAGGTCTTTTTTCTATTCGCGTGCCTTTGCAGACGCAGATGTGTCGAGTACTCTTTTAACCAACGGTATGCTTTGGGTATACTCGACATTTTACAAGCGCTATTTTCTAACCCCGACTGCTCGAAAGAAGGACGTAGTGGTAGTATTTTTTAAGCGCGCGTTCTCCAAAACGCTCTTTGTTTCTCTCTCTCTTTTTCTCTCTCGTTCTCTCTCTCTTTCGACGACGACTCTCTCTCTTCAATCAATCGTCCCACGCGGACGTCTCTTCTTTGAAAAGCTTTTTGGAATCTTCGTCTTTGGCGAAACCGCCTTCGATTTCTTCTTTCGGAAACTCGATATGTTTCGCCTCGCGGTCGGCTTCGAGTTTGCCTCTGTGCGAGAGCGCTTCGCGGTAGGATGATTCTTTTTCTTCGTCTTTCTCTTTCTCTTTTGATTCTTCTTCTTTTTCTTTTACTCTCTGGTCGTCTGAAGCGAGTTCGGTCGCGCGTTCCTCCTCTTCCTCCTCTTCCTTTTCCGCGACGTCTTCTTCGGTTCGTAAAAATTCGAACCTCACTAACTTGTGGACGTATCCGGCGCTTACCACAGCCGTCGAACGAATCGCCGCGAGAACGTCGTCGAACGACTCATCTTTACACTCAAACCACCCGGAATTCCATTTCCAAGGATCCAAAATTGTCGTCGCTTGCGTTTCCGGCACTTTCTCGTGAATTTGCGTCGCCGTCACTCGCGTCAGCAGGTCTCCTTCCTTAACCTTGCCAAACGCTCGAGACGTTCTCTCGACTTTAGATACCATGCACGCAAATCGTGCGCCTTTCACTTCTTTGAATTCAATGCCGATATCTCTCGATGGAAGTTCGATTTCAAACAACAAACATTGCGTTGTTTTTGGACCGGACTTTGCGGTTTCAAACGGCGGTAAAGACATCCTTTCCTTCTCCGTCTCCTTGCCTTCGCGGTTGGTATACGCACTTTTCTCTGACCCTCCTGGAAGCCCCGGCGTCGGCGCGGAAGAAGATCTGTTGCTCTTTTTTTTCGTTCGCAAAACGTCTCGCCTCGTCGTCTCGTGATCTCGTCGTTTGATTCTTTTGTGCGGTACCACCATCGCGTATGTTGCGGGGGTGCGCGAGAGAGAACAGAAGGAAATTGTCAACATCCTTGACATTACGTGTCCCTTATCGAATGATTGCTCTCTGATGAATGACGATGAATGAATGAACGACGCGCAAAAATATATTATATTTGTCGAATGTGAAATGGGCAACATGCGCTCGTATTTTTTGCTCTCGTTTCAAGATACAAAATTTTACGAGCACAACAAGAAAAAAAAAAGACGTTTACCAGTTTGACTAATAATAATGGGGAAGAATCTCTCCGGCGCGCAGAAGAGGAAGAAGAAGAGGGAGAAGGAAGAGGCTGTCGAACGAGCGAGAGCGAATATGGAGCGGCTGAAGCTTGGACCGACGAAGTTGTGGACCGGGTTGGTGTTGCATCATAAGGATGTTTTTGTCTCGCATGTGATTCCGAAATTGAATGGGACAGATCGGTGTTTCTTTTCAAAGGTGAGTAGAGAGAGTGAAGATGTGCTTGCTTACGCCGGAGTAGACGTATCGAAATTACATTGGGATGTTCACGAATGTTCATCCATTTCGACGTTGGAATGGATGTGGAATAACATTCCCTGGGGAAAGAAAGATAAGAGAGGAAGAG
>ENA-OWPI01003030-OWPI01003030.1-marine-metagenome-genome-assembly--contig:-NODE-3030-length-14896-cov-1.924691_pt1 | contig 14896 bp, 10 predicted proteins | sample MGYA00238138_ERZ651775 | MGnify/ENA primary metagenome ERZ651775 (study PRJEB26906, sample SAMN06265043) | marine metagenome | isolation source: Helgoland LTER site | place: Germany:Helgoland, sampling...
GTCTCCGGGATGAAGCGGTGAGTTTCTTTTAATCATCGTATGGGCAATTAGAATGACGTCGTGTTTTGTGGACAGGCTCAACTACTTGGACGACTCGCCGGTGTTCCCCAAGGACAGGAGGCTCGCCGCCGCCTGGCTCAAAGGCGGAGTCGAAGAGGAAAAGGCGGAACGCAAGCGGATATTCGAGGATGAGCGAAACGAACGCGAACGGCACAGAGCCGCCTTTGACGAGATGGTCGCCGACGCCCGGTAAGTTTTTTAAGATTCTCGTACGGGCAATTAGTATGACGTCGTGTTTGTTCACAGGCGCGAGGCTGATGAGAAGCAAAGAGCCGGGGTAGTCACGGAGCGGGACCCGTACAGGTTCATGAGTAAGGAGGCTGCGGAGGAGGCGAGGATGCTGGCGGACGGGATGACGGAGTGGGAGCTGGAGGAGATGCGCGCGAACGAGCGGCTCCCGTGGCAGGTGCGCGAGCGGAGGGAGAGCGAAGGGGAGGTGAAGACTTCTTCGGCTCTAAATACTTCTTCGGATGCTTCCGATGAGCCCGAGACGAACGACGAGGAGGACGAGGACGAGGAACTGGAGTCACGAATGGCAGTCGCGGCGGAGGTCACGGGCGACGGCGATGAGCACATCCCGGTCGCCATCCCGATCGACGACGACCGACCGGGATATTCGTCGATTTTCGTCGCGCAAGTCGCCGACGACGAAGACGTCGCCGGCTTAGTACCCCCCGCGGCGACGACTGACGCTGAACCACGTGTCACGAACATGGCCACCGCGCGGGATACGGAGTCCGCGCGCGAAGCTGCCGAGGCGTCCGCCGCCGAGGAGCTCAGGATTGAGCTGCGGAAGATGCGCGCGAGGCACGGCGACAGGCTTGCGGAAACGGACAGGGCGGAAAGGAGCCGAAGGGAGTTGGAACGCGCGGCGGATTCCGTGAACGCCAACCCTAAACTCGGCGACTCGACGCACAGGTCCCCGGTGGTGTTCGGCACACGGGCGTACGACCAGCTGTGGGCGCAGGCGAAGGCCATGGGGGACGCGGCTGAGGAAACAGGGACGCCGCTCGACGACGAGGAGGAGGAGGACGACGAAAGAAATAACGAGGAGGAGGACGGTGGGTTCGACGGCGCGAATTCGGTCAACTCGGAGAGCGTCGACGGCGTCTCTGACTACTCGTACGGGGACAAGGAGAACAGGTGGGAGCGGGCGTCGATGGCGTCGGTGGGTGCCACGGTGGCGTCCACGGAGGCTGGTGAGCTCGACGGTATCGACGAATTTGACGAAACCGAAGATGACGAAACGGACGGATCGGGGTCGGACGGAACTTCGATCGACGGCGACCCGCTGGACAGGTACACGGTGAGCTCCGTCGCGGGGAAGGAGAGGGGACGCGACGAGACGGACCCGGTGGACGCGAACGACGAGCTCTGGGGTCTAGATTGAGCCCGAAGGGTTAGACTCGGCGTTTCAAAGGGACTTGATTCGTATTTCGCATCAAAAAGAATGAATTCAGGATCTGGTAAAAGCGACTCTCGGGGGCTGGCGATCGAAACAGCCCCCCACGGACGGACGGATTCGTAGAATTCCCCTCTACGGCTCCACGGTCTTCATCTTGGAGAGCTTCTGGTAGCTCGCCACCTTCTTGATGGTCTTCTTCTTGATCGCGGACGGCACTCCGTTTTCATCGACGTCCACCGCCTCGTCAACCTCCTGGTTGCTCCACACCCGCTTCATACCCGCGACTCTCTTGTGCGGCACGGTGGCACCGCACTCCACCATGTGCATGTACTGCTTGTTCGTCACCGCGAACGCGCTGCCCCGAATCTTGCCAGCCTTGTGCAGCTCCAGCTCATCGTCCACGAAGCGGATGTCCAGCGTCCGCTGATGCGTGTAGAGGCCCGCGTCTTGCATGGGCAGCACCCAGGCGACTTCGTCGGACTCGTTGTGGTGCGAGTGCCACCACCCGGGCGGGGTGATGAAGACGCCGCCGGGGATCCAGTCGCACCTGATCGGGTCGATGATATCCCCGTTGGCGTCGATCTCCTTACCCATCAGGGTGTAGACGTTGGGAGCGGCGGAGACGGCGAGGTCGAGAGCCACGCTGTTGTGCCTGTGAACAAAACACGACGTCAGTCTAATTGCCGATACAGACCATTGCCAAAAATTGCCAAAAGATTGCCAAAAATAAACTCACCTGTGCGGGCGCTGCACAGTCTTGGCGGGGATGGAGTTGAGCAGGGACCAGAGGACGTGGGTTAAGGTCTTGGTCTGGTCGCAGGCCTTGTTGCCGAGTAGGACGCCGAGCCTGTTGCGCTCGCCTTCCGTCTGCTGGTGCGAGATCTCCTGCACCTGCGCGAGCATCTTTTCCCTGGAGAAAAACGTGGGTTCAAACTTTTTGCCATTTGGCTTGACCCCGAGGTAGTCCATGAGGGGCTCGTCGTGGACGTAGTAGAGCGCGGCGCCGCCCTTCTCAGCCTCCGTGCAGGTGTGCTTGAGGGCACCCTCGGTGACGGGGACGACGAAGAGGTCGCCGAAGCCCCAGGAGACGGTGCCGTGCTCCGAGGTGGTGGTGCCCGCGCCGCGAATGACGTAGAACGCCTGGGACGTGGCGTTCGCCTTGGTCTCGATGGACTCGCCGGTCTTGACGCGGACGAAGGAGGCCATGAGGTTTGGGGAGGTGCACGCGGTGTCGATGTCGAGGCAGTCGTTGATGTCGAAGGGGATGATCCGCGTCTCGCCCTCCTCGTGCAGGCTCGGGGGATGCACGAGCACGGGGATCGGGGCCATGTCCGGGTTCGCGGCTGCTCCGTACTCGAAGATGTCGGCCGTCTCGGACCACTTATCGACGGTGGCCTTGTTGGGATCGCCCTTCAACATGGGCGCCGGGGAGGTGGGGCGGGGCAGGAGCGCCTCATAAGGGGCGCTGCTGATCCTCGTGAGTTCTTCGGCAATCGCGACCATCTCGGTTGGTGGCGCGGCTTTTTCTTTTGGTGACAAGTGTCCGCGAAGGTGGGACGCGCGCGGTGCGAGTGCGGTGCGCTGGGTGTGCCTGGAGGTCTCTTCTGCGATCTCACGCGGTTATGAGTGCGGGGGACGTGCGGCTGGGGATACGGACCGTGAGGGGTATCGCGGCGCGTGAACCAATGGGCCCGACCCGCGTGGTTCGGCACCTAAACGGAAACGCGTCGCTTCGCACGCGACGTCGCTTGGAACGCGTCATTTCGAGCCACAGAATCGACCGCGGACCGAATCCGATTTGGCCTATCTGAATGCTCATACGAATGGTATCTATTTGGTGTTTAGGGGGTCTATTTGGCTATTTGGGCACCTTCGGCACCCCTCAAAATTTTCCGAGAAAAATTTTCCGAGATTTCGCTTCTTCGAAGAAACGCTCGCCCAAATCCTCCGCGTGAAACGACAAAATGTTCATTCTTCGTCATGAACAGCGGCACCGTCATGGACCGCAAGCGGCCGCACTGCAGCGCCACCAGCGCGGGTGACCAGGAAGCCATCAAACTGATGCCCCCGCCCCCGCCTCCCGCGCTCCCCGTGCTCGAGACGGAGTGGGAAAGAAAGAAGCGGGTCTCCGACGCGAGGCGAGCGGAGAACGCGTTCATGGAAGAGGCGTTGAGGCGCGAACGCGCCGAGCTGGAGCGCGTCGCGTGCGAAAGGACCATGGCGGCCATGGACCAGTGCGCGCGATCGGAGCTGCACGCGTTCCTGGAGGAGCTTCGGCTCGCCGGCAGGCTCACCGCGGACGAGATCGTCAAGCGACTGGGAGGCACACGAGTGCACGCCTGAGATCTAAGAGAGATTCAACACCGAAGAGACGACCAACACTTAGCCATTGATTCAATCGCAACACTAACGTATCAACTACGTCAAACCGTTTCAAACCGTTTCAAACCCCGAACGTCCCGAGCACAGCCAGCTCCCTCGCCACGTCCGCGCCAACCTGCAGGTACTGCGACGCCTTCTTTCGGCGCCTGACACGCCCTTGACCGCCCTCCCCGACGCCGCGTTCCTTCTCCTCCTGGATCTTCGCCATCCTCGCCAAGAAGAAAGCGCGCTCGTTGCCCTCGCCCACGACGCCCAGCCCGCGTCCGTACCCCCTACCGCACGTCACCCCCGTGCACTCCGCGAGCTCACGCAGCCGCACCGCCGCGGCGGCCATCGTGGGTACCTGCCCGTGCGCGGAGACCGCGGCGGGTGGTTTTGACGCGGATGACGCGGATGGGGGGGACCCTTCGGAACCGTTACTCGCCGCAGTTGTGTCCGACAGTTGTCCGCCGAGACACGCGTGTTCCGCGATGGCATCGATGACCGCGGCGGTCTCCTTCGCGACGTCCCCGCCGCCGCCGATCGTGTGCCTCGGTTCGCCCGCCAGGTCCGACCCGCCGCGCTCCTCAGCCTTATCGCTCGGGTCGAAAGCGCCGTCGGCGTCGGGATCGTCGCCGAGGCTTCCGCCTTGATACGCCTTGGGGTCATCCGCCCATGACTTGCGCGGGCCGGTGACGGTGGCGCGCGCGGGGCGGAGCATCGCGTCCGCCGCGGAGAGCGATGCCGCGAGGGACGCGAGCGAGTCGAGCTCGAGCATCGCGCGTCTCCAGTCATCGCGAGGGCGTTCGGCGGTGGGACCGTCGACATCGGCATCACGTGAGTCACCGGGGGCGTCCTCTTCGTCGGCTGCGTCGAGTGACGCGGCGCGCTCGGCAGCCGCGGCGGCGGCGTCGGCGAGAAAGGCGTCGCGCGCGGCGTTCGCAGCCGCGGCGACCTTCGCCTCGGCATCCTCCTCTGATTGATCGCCCTCTTGCGCCGAATCCGCCTCGGGGACGACCTCAGCCGCGACGAGCCCGAGGGAGCCCCGTCGCGCCTTGCCCAGCACACCCTTCTCGATCCGTATCTCGTTTCTCATCGCGCGCTCAGCCTTGGCCGCGGCGGCGTCGGCGACCACCTCCGCGCGCCGGCGCACCGCCGCCTCCTCCGCCGTACGCTCCGCCCGCCGGTCCTCGAGTGAAGCCGCTCGACTCAACGCCCGAAGAGCCTTCACCGCGTTCGCCGGCGCCGTCGCCTCCGCGGCGGAAACGCGCGGATCCACGCGCGCGATCAGCCTGGACGCGGCGCCCGCGAGCCCGGGCTCCTCCAGCGCCATCACGCTCACGCGCTTCCGAGGAATTAAGATCGAGGCGCGCGGGTTGGACGCCGCGAACTGCGCGGAGAGCAAAGCCCTTCGAACGTCGCCCTGTTTGGACTCGCACGCGGCGGCGATTTCACCCGGCGATACCCGCCTACCCTCCGCGGCAGCGACTAACGACGCGTAGACGGCCGTGTCCGCGGGCGACGGGCTTCGGAAGCGAACCCGCGCGAGCTGCAAGCCGTCGCCGGACGTTCCGGTCGGGAGCGGCGCGTCGACTAAGGACGGGAGTGAGTGGGCGTTGGAGGTTAGGACGATTGGACGCTTGGCGCCGGCGACGAGCTGCGCGAGCGCCGCCATGAACCCACGGTCCTCGCCCCGCAGCACGTCAACCTCCTCGAAGAGTATCAGCGTGTTCTTCGCGGCATCTTTGGATTGAGTGTCCTTGGGAGCGGCGCGTTGTTGTGAACCCGAAGGCTGTTTCTTGCCGAAGAATCCCCCGATGCCGGTTGATGCGGGTTTTTTCTGCTCGTCGCCGCCGCCGATCCGTCTCGATTGCGTCGCCTCACCGAACTGGTTGAGCACCTCGAGCCCGCTGCGCTTCCGCGACGGGTTCACCTCGAGCACCTTGAACCCAAACTCCTCCGCCGCGGCGTACACAGCCGCCGTCTTACCGGAACCGACGGGACCGCATAACAGCAGCCCGTTCGCGGGGATGCCTTTTTTGGAGACTAACGGCGCGTACGTGGCGCGAGCCATCTCGTCGTCATCCTCGTCCCATTCCTCGTCGCTCGATTCGTCGTCGCTTCCCTTCGCCTTACGTCGCCTCTTACCGCCCTTCTTGGGTAAATCGCGCGTCGGTTTGGATACCCCCGCGTCCGTCGCGAAGATCTGCGCCGACCACGCTCCGAGCCAGTCGCGAACCCCGTTCTTCGCGCCGCCGTCGCATACCAATTGCTCAGTCGCGTTCGGTCTGTACGCATCCGTCCACATCGACCCAGACGCCGCCGCCGGGCCGAGTGTCGTATTCGACGTTTGGTGGTCGAGTGTCGTGTTCGCGCCGCACCGGGCGACCGCGCGGGTCTTGAGCGCGGCCAGTCGGGTTCGCAGAGTTCCGCGAGCGGCGGCCAACTCGCCAGACGCGACGGCTCTCGCGTTCCATCGACCCTTCGATGCCAGCACGAACCGCGCCGCGTCGGTGAGGTAGGCATCCTCAGCCTCCTCCAAGTCCATCGGCGTACTGTCATCAGGCTCCGTTTCCTCGGTTTCCATGGATGCGATGGATCCCATGGGCGTTGACTTGATCGCGGGGGTCATCGAAGTGATAGCCGACGTTAGCCCGACTTTTGCCCTGGGCGGCCCAACCACGTTTGCCAGCGCGTTCCTGCCCACAGCCTCGTCCTCAACGACGGCCGCATCGATGGACGGTGACACGTGGACCGGCGGCATGGCCTGTTCGATTGGCGCGGGGAGCACGTACAGACCGAGCGGGTTCAACGAAGCCGCGGTGGCGCCTGTTTCCTTGGCCAGCGCCGCTTTTTCCTTTTGCATGGCGAAAAAGTGGTGCGTCTTCTTGCCGCTGGAGAGCGCCGCGTCCGTCTGCTTGACAGCCTCGAGGTCGCGCTTGAGCGATTGCTTCGCCTCGGTTTCAGCCGCCTCGCGACGCTCGTGTGGGGTCATGAAGAACGACCCCGCGGCTCTTCGACGCTCGTCCCTCGCCGCTTTCCGTTTCAAACTTTTCCTTCGCTCGACTCCCGCGCCCGCGCTCGTCGTCCCGTGCTCGACGCACGACGCGCAGAACCACTCGCCGTCGGGGACCGACGTTAAATCCACGCACTTTGCGTGGTATATCCCGTCGCACCCGTCGCACAACAACCCGTTGTCGTCGTCCACGCCGCAGACTTCGCAGGCGCCCGAGTCGATACCCAGCGCCGCGTCCTCGGCGGCTTGTTCCTCGACCCTTCGTCTCTCCTCCTCCTCAGCCTTGGCCTTAGTCGCGGCCTCCGCCTCAGCCTTCGCCCTCGCGATCGCCTCAGCCTTCGCCCTCGCCTCAGCCTCGGCCTTCGCGATCGCCTCAGCCTCGGCCTTCGCGGCGGCTTCAGCCTTGGCTTTGGCTTCGGCTACGGCACGAGCCTCGGCTTCAGCTTCGGCTTCAGCCTTGGCGCGCGCTTCGGCGGCGGCCTTCTCCCTCTTACGCTGCGCGGCGAGCATCAGCGGGTGCGTCTTCTTAGCCTCCGACGGTGGTACCACCGGGGCTGCCGGGGGCGCGGGCTCGGGGGCTGGCGGGGGCGACTCCGCCTGGGCAATCGCCTCCCCATTCGCCTCCTCGTTCGCCGCCTCCGCCTTCGCGCGTCGGTCATCCTCGTCAGCCTCGGACGCCGCGAGCGCCGCCGCGATGGCCGCGGCCTCCTCGGCCTCGTCCGCCGCGAGCCTCTCCGCCCTCGTCGGCATCTTGGGCGGCTCCTGCGCTTCTTCGTCCGACCCGGAAGAGTGGCCTTTGCCGCCGAAGAACGAGGCGATGCCCGGGCCCGATCCCGAAGCCTTGGCCCGCGCGGGCTTCTTCGCGGGTGGCTTGTGTGCGGAGACGGATTTAGGATCCGACGCCGGGGTGGATCGCTTGCCGAGGACGTCCGCGAGGGACCTGGCGGGATCGCCGCCGGGACCCGCGGGCGTCGTCGCCGTCGTCGTCGTCGTCGTCGTCGTCGCCGCGGAGGCATCTGTTGTGACGAACGCCTCTGGCGACCGCGATGCGGGGCGCTCGTCACCTACGGGTGTCGGGCGGTCCTCCTCCCGGCCTCCGCGGTCGTCGTCCTCGATGTCCACGGTCTGCGATCGCGGCTCCGACGACGGGAGATCCGGGGTTCCCGCGGACTTGCCCCCGCTGCCCGGCGCCTCCATCATCACAGCTGTGTTCGAGATGGAGGTGCCCAACGTGCCTGCTCCGACGTTTTCAGTCGCCGGGGAGTCGCCGCCCCCCGTGCCGCCGCTCTCCTTCGCCCCGGTCGCCCCCGGAGCGGACCCCGCGTGGTCCACCGCCTCCGACGCCTCCATCCGCGTCGCGCCTGTATCGCTTCGAGGCGGGACCCGCGTCCCTCGCCCCTTCTACTGCGAGCCCAGATCCGCAGCCAGTTCAAAATATGCAGTGGTGACGGAGCGCTGGAGGCGAGCTGCGAGCCCGCCACCGCGGACGTCCAACTAACAAATGGCTAGGGTAGCCCCACTTCGGAACCGCGCGACGATGTCGAGCTCGCTCCTCCGTCCCTCCCTCGTCGCTCTCGCCTCCCGACACGCCATGTCATCCCCGACGACCGCCGCGCTCAAGCGCAAGCACGCCTCACCGGCGAGGCGAAGCTTCGAGGTGGCCGCCTCCGCTTCGGATAAATCCGATAAAAAGTACATCCCGGGCGGCCCGATCGCCAACGCGCTCGTCGTCGTCACCGGCGCGAACCGCGGCATCGGCCTGGAATTCTGCAAGCAGATCCTCGCCAAGTCCGACGGCAACTCCGTCGTCGCATCCTGCCGCGATCCGAGCGCGGCGACAGACCTCACCGCGCTCCAGAAGGAGATGGGCGCGTCGCGACTCGCCATCGTCGCCCTCGACGTCGCGGACGAAAAGTCAATCGCCAAATGGGCCGAAAGCCTCGCGTCGCTCGAGCCCGTCAAGGCGCACGGCGGGTCCATCAGCGTCGTCATCAACAACGCCGGGACCACCGGCACGGACGGCTACAGCAAGTGGGAGCTGCAGGACATGACCGCGGACGAGATGATGCACGTCTATCGCATTAACACCGTCGGCCCGATGCTCGTCACGCAGCAGCTCGTCAAACGCGGGCTCGTCGGGTCCGTCGCCGGGTCCCCCTCCGAGGGTCCCGTCTCCCTGGTCGGTAACGTCACGTCCAAGGTGGGCAGCGTGGACGACAACGGCAGCGGCAAGGGGTACGCGTACAGGGCCAGCAAAGCCGCGCTGAACATCGTCAACAAGAGCATGAGCATCGATCTGGCGGACCGGGGCGTGTGGTGCCAGCTGTTGCACCCGGGGTGGGTGCGAACCCGGATGACGGAGGGCCGCGGGTTGATCGACGCGGACGAGAGCGCGGCGGGGCTGATCAAGGCGATGGAGGGTGAGTACGGCCCGATCAACGGGTGCTGGTACGACTACAAGGGCGACGAGATTCCCTGGTAGTGAGGGTCTTAATAATAATCAGATCCGGAGCCCGGCTACCCTGTTGGCTTCCACGTCCCCCCCGCCCCCCCCGCCCGTCGTCGCCGGCCGTCCCGCCCCAGCCCTCACCCCGCGAACGCGCTCGCAATCCTTCTTCCTGTGAGACCGATCCCCGCACCTCCAGCAGTAGTCCCTCCCCGCCGCGTCCTCGTGTCTAGTCGCCCAGCCCCATCCCGCTCGCTCGAAAACAGCCACGCACTGCGCCGGCGGGTTATCCCTGGCGAACTCGCGCGTGATACTCAGCCCGGCGGCGGCGAACAACTCGGTCGGGACCAGCGGCGCGGTACCCAGCGCGCACGCACCGGCCAGCGCCACCACGTCGCGTACCAACTGCTCTGGCCCCGGGGAAACCACGCACACCCCGACGATCCTTTTAGACGCCCGAAGCGCGAGCCTAGGGACGCGCGGGTCGCCCCTCCCTTCCTCCCTCCGCGGCAGCACCAGCACGAGCGGCGCGCCGCCGAACTCGGACACCGGCAGGTTCTCGTCGACCCTTCTAGAAGCTTCTAGAGCTGGATCGGCAAACTTCGATTCGTCCACTCGAAGCGAGTCGGCGCCGTCGACGGTGAGCTCCACCAGCGCCGGCTTCACGGCGTCTTCCAAACCCGATAAAGCCTCGAACCCGCACCGGTCCCGCACCGCCGTCCCAGCCTGGCACGCGGCGGCGTGCGCGTGTGCGGTGCGGGTGTGGGAAACCTCGCACACCACCGCGCCGCGCGCGATCGCGGTGAGCCAAGTCGGCAACGCTTTTGGCGTTTTTTTATCGTCGTCGGAGGAGGACCCTTCGTTTCGGGGCGTGGGCGGCCGCGTGACTGGCACGTGGAGACCTTTCGCGCGTCCCGCGGTGGTCATGTTGACACGTGTCTCGGGACCCTCGGTGCCCGGGTCGGCGGTGGGCGCGGTCGACGGCCTCGCCGCGCCCCTCAATTCCGAATCGGTCCGGACACCTTTCCGGGCTTGTCTAGTCTGCGCCCTCCACTCGCGGAAGCACGCCCTCGCGGTTCGCTGACCCGCGCCCTCGATCCGCACCAGCCCCGCGATCGCCGCGCAGTTATCGCGTAGGATCCTCGCGATCCGTCTCGCCGCGCCCGCGACGGCGTCGCGTTCCACCTCCGCCCTGGCTTCCCACGGGACGACCCGCGCCCTGGCCGCAGCTTCCTCGGACGCGTTTATTCTTCCATCCCTGAGCCGAGCCGCCGTCGTCGCTTTAGCCCGTCCGGCGGCCACGGCCTCCGCCGCAGCCTTCGCCGCGCCCGGGCACAGCTGTCGCACGGGTTCGCCGCCCGGCCCGGTGACGTTCACGGCGTTCGGTCGCCCCGTCGTTTTGTTCACGACGGCGTCATACCAGACGCCTTCCCCAGGCGTTAAAGTGTCGGCTCCGAGTCCGACTCCGGCGCGGACGACGAGGACCTCCTTGTCGTTCGATAACGACTCCGTCTTCCCGCCGCCCGGGATACCCTCGTTCCTGGCGCCGACGATGCCGTCGGGGACGATGGCGCCGACGCCCGTCGCGGGTTTCCACCACGCGACGCGCCCGCTGCCGCCCGGGACCGGCATGGCTCGTCTCACGTTTTCATCGTCGACGGTTGGATCGTTGACGGCGACGTCGTACGCCCCGACGTAGATCTTGCCGACGACGTAGTCAGCGTAGCCCTCCTCGCGTGGCCTGTTGTTGGCCACGGCCCATGCGCTGTCCCTCGGCGGATTCCCCTGCCCCTCCACGGTCTTCATCTGGTCGTAGAGCTTAGCTCCGACGCCGCCGCCTCCGGTGCCGAGCGGCGCGTGCGCGATGTCTTCGTAGCTCTCGCCGTCGACGATGGCGCGGTACTCGTCGTAGAACCTCGCGGCGCCGCCGGGCATCAGCCGGAGGTTCTCCCATCGCACGTGATGCCGCTCAAGCTCGAGGTACGGGCCGTGGTCGCCGAGGAGCACGCGCGTGTACCCCACGGCGATGACTCGATCGCCCACGGCGCATCGAACCTCCACGTCGGGGTCGCCGTCGGGCTCGATCCCCAGGTGATTCCGGACGCATCGCAGGTCGCGTCGGCGGTTCCACAGACCTTTGGTGTGGATCGCATCGCCCGGGGGTTCCTCGTCGGCCATCAAGGACCCGTCGAACCCGCGCCGCCCCGCGCGGCACTGTGGTGGCCCGTCCCTTCGTTTGCCGATTTTGTGATTGTTACTTCCGAGATGATCTGATCTTCCCGGGAGGTCATACCTCGACGCGCGCCGCATCGACGCCGCGTATCGACCATGGTGCAGCCTCGCCCCTCACGCCGTGATGTAGTCGTTGAACGCATGATCGACGGCTTGCAGGGGAACAACATGATGAAGGCAATTCTGGCAGGGATCGAGGTCGTCAACCAACACGACGGCAAATTCTCGGATGACAACGCGGAGAAGAACGTGGGCCTGCGCCTGACGCTGGCCAACATACTGGTCAGCGTGCGCAAGGCGCCGGGTGATTTCGCCCTCTCAGCACGGCTCAACCGAGAGTCTCTGACGATGTTGCCCCCCAGCATGGATAACCAGAGGTACAGGATCAACTCCGATCTCTCTGGCACGGTGTCCTTACTCGCCCAGGAGGGAGGGGCGCTCGAACCGGGCGCCGAGGTCACGGTGTCCGGACTCAAGGCCAGACCTGAGCTCAACGGCGTCGCCGGTACGATCGTCGTGTGGTACCCGGACCGGGGGCGATACGCGGTCAAGGTTGGCGATGCCGAGGAGGTGGCGCTCAAACCCATCAACGTGGGCCAAACAGATGAGACGTTCAACGAAGCCTACCTGGCGCGAGTGAGGGAAGCGACGGACATCGCCAAGGCTCTCGACCCCGACGATAAGGGACAAGAAGAACGCTACCCCAATGAGCTCAAGGAACTCAAGACGGAAGCCTTGAGGAAGGCGTACGACGCACTCGACGCCTTCACGCGGGTACGCACGAACAGCGCCGGAGAAAACATAACTGAAGCGACGGCGGCGGAGAGATACCGCATGGTTCACGACGACGAGCGGTTCTCGGGTCTTAAGATTGAGATATGCGAGGTGTTGGACGGCGCCGAGTTTGAGCCGGGCATGCGGGTGCAGGCGCGGTTCAACTGGGGCGCGGCGCTGTGCAGGGCTGGGAGGATCGAGGAAGGTAAGGAGAGGTACGAACAAGCGCTGGAAATGTTGAACAAACCCGCAGCCTCGGGCGCGGAGCGACTGAGAGAGGCAATTTTAGGGTCGATCACGCTCTGCGATAAGCAAATCTCGGGGGAGTATCCGAATCTGGAGCAAATCCTCGGGTCTGCGTACAACTTGGCCGGCCGGTGATGGACCCGACTTGCACGGGTGGTGAACCACGGCGAGAGGAAGGAGTGAGCAGACAGAGATCGGCGTCGTATGTACACTTTTAGATTGTTTTGAAGTAATACGCCACGGTGGCTTTGCCTATCTGATATGATACGATGCGACGGCGCGCGGCGCCGATTCCCAGCCCCAGGTCCGCGCTCGTTAACCCATAATAAGTTGTCCCGTTAACGACACGCGAGCAACGCCGGCTTCATTCCGCCGACGACGTTCTTGGCCCCATTCACTGGACCGCGCCCGACTCGCCGATCAATAAAAACTTTTTTCACCCCCCGCCTGGTCTGTAGTCATTTCTCAGCCTCGAACACGCCCGCGTGCGTGTCCGTGGAGCACATGAACAGCGGGTTCTCCACCGTCATCACGCGCGTCTCATTTTCGCACGCCTCCCTCACGGTCCTGTTCAGCGAGAACATCCTCGTGTGCGTGATGCCGTCGTAATAGGACAAATCCCCGAGCCCCCGCCGCGCGAGCCTCTTGTCGAGCTCGCCGTCCTGGGCGAGCCCGGTGTAGATGTCCACGCTGTCCGCGTCCTTCGTGGCGATGTTGAAACCCCACTCGGAGCAGAAGGAGGGCACGCACACGGTGTACCCCCACACCTTCGGGAACACCTTCCTCAGCGTATTGTTGATCGGGGTAAAAACCGCCTTGCAGTCGCGAACCGCGGCGCAACCCGACTGGGTCACAAGGATCCCTCCGGGCGCGAGCTTGGTCTTGCACATGTCGTAGAAGGAGGTGGTGTACAGCTGGTAGCACGGGCCGCCGTCGAGCGGGTCGGAGAGGTCGCAGATGATGACGTCGATGGAGGCGTCGTCGCAAGCTTCTAAACCGGCTTTGGCGTCGCCGATGATGAGCTTCGTCTTGGGGTTCTCGTAGGCGCCCGCGGGGTAGAAGGGCGTGTGCTTGGCGCACATCTCGACCACCTCGCCGTCTGTGGGGGTTAACGGGGTGATTGACGCGTGAGTTTGGGGTTTGGAGAGGGAACCGGGATAGCTTTTGGATGGACTTTTGGTTACAGAAAAAAGGCACCCGAGTAGAGAACTCACCGATGTCGACCATCATGCACTCCTCGACGCTGGGGTGCTTCAGCACCTCGCGGAGGGTGGCGCCCTGGGTTTAGGGAATCATTGGGATTTCGTCAGTTCAGGGGTTAACGCGTGTGGAGGTCCGCTGCGCTCGATGCGAGGAACTGAAGGGACGCGAGTGGGATGCTGCGCGATCACGAAACGCACCTCTCCGCCGCCCGCGATGAACACCTTCTTGGGTTCGGGGTGATGGGCGAGCGCGGGGTGAACGAGGGACTGGTGGTAGACGTATTCGTCCGTCTCGGAGCTCTGCATGAGCCCGTCGGTGATGAGCAGACGGCCGAAGGGCTTGGTCTTGACCACCTCCACGGTCTGGAACTCGGACTGGCCCTTGTGGAGCACCTCGTCAACCTGCGGCGGCGGGGGGACGGCGAGAGGGTGAGAAAAAAGCGATGGTCATCGGCGGGTGACGGGAAGGCGGCGGTCGGGACGCACCCTGTAGGAGATGGCGAGGCCATCCTCGAGGACCTCGTGGTACCAGTCGCCCTTGTCGAAGACGTCGGCGCCGATGCCGCTAGAGTGAGCCATGGTACATGCAAGTACGTGTGCGCGCGATTGCAAATGTGCGCGGACGGCTCAGACGGTGAACTCTCCTCCGCCTCCCATCGCGGGGACGATTTACACCCGATTTTACACCCGGTGTAGGCTACACCCTGTTTTGGTAATCCTATGGGCAATCATCATCCGGGTGTATTTGCCACAAATGCACACACAGGCAAATATGCAGGATGAACACAATTGTAATGGCGAATGCGCCTCGCCTCGAAAATGTGCCTCGTTTATTTGGCAGCCAAAAACGAAACTTTCCTAATCGAGGGGTCACACACTTGATTGGGCGCGAGATGGGCGAGGAAGACGCGCCGCCGCCCGCCGTGGAGCCGGAGGAGGCACCAAACGCCGTGGAGGCTCCTCCGGCCGTGGACGACCACCCGGTTGAAACCCACCCGGTTGAAACCCCGGAGGAAACCCCCGTCGCCGAACGGGATGAAGATGCCCCAGCCCAGACGGAGGAGGGTACGGATTCCCGCGGGGACCCCGCGAGTGCGGGCGCCGAGCCGTCGACGACTCAACGGTCGCACCACGACGCCGGAGATCGGAAGAGC
>ENA-OWPI01003034-OWPI01003034.1-marine-metagenome-genome-assembly--contig:-NODE-3034-length-14889-cov-2.609708_pt1 | contig 14889 bp, 9 predicted proteins | sample MGYA00238138_ERZ651775 | MGnify/ENA primary metagenome ERZ651775 (study PRJEB26906, sample SAMN06265043) | marine metagenome | isolation source: Helgoland LTER site | place: Germany:Helgoland, sampling...
CGGAGCGACGGAACGACCAGTCGTCTTCCTGAGGCACGCCTTCGGGCGCAAACCAGTTGGCGCGTTCCCAACCGAACACCGAGCCGAACACCGCACGATGGGCTTTGAGCCTGTCATAACAGGGGAAGGTGCGCAGCGGGCGTGCGGCTTCACGTTCCTCATCGGGATAATGGGTTGTGAAGACGTTGGCATAGGCCTCTTCGTTCTTCTTCACGAGGTAGGATTTTGTGGCGTAATCACCGAAACGGCGGGGATCGACGCCTCGATCTCGTCGGTGGAGATCCGCGGCCAGCCAGGCGGACCCGACTCGGCGATCAGCGGGACGTCACCGGCCTCCCAAGCAGCGACCGTCGGAACCAACCACTCCTCGCCACCCCCCTGCGCGCCGTCGACGACGACGGGTAGTCGGTCGAGTCCGACGACGAGATCGGCATCGTTCACGAGGAAGATCACCCACGGACCGCTGGTAGCGATCTCGGTCAGCCGCAGGTCGCTCTGCGCCTGCACGATCGCCTCATCGGTGAAGGCCAGGTAGTAGCGAACCCCCATGTCTTGGAGGTGCCCCACACCCTGGGCCACGTTGAGCGGCGAGTAGGGAAGATCGCGCTGCGCTCGCGACGGCGACTGCGACAGCTCGGACTGCATCAAGAAGTGGTACGGCGTGGTGGCGGATGCTTCGAAATAGAGGCCTTCCATGGAGCCGATGCATCCGTCGGTCCAGTGGGGTAGCAACATCGGCGCCATCGGGGTGCCGTACGAGCCCAAGCGTTCGCTCTGGTATTCCCAGAGCGAACGGCCGCACCCGTACTCTTCACCGACCCGAGCCATGGTGGTGATGAGCTGCTCGTACTCCGCCGCTGCAGCGGTGCCCTCGTAGCCCCGGAAATTGTGGGCCAGCCAATACGGCCCGAGATGGAGATCATCGGTCGACCAGAACGTCCACGAGTACCCGTTGGAGGTGTCGGTCGACCCGTACGGGAGCGAGTGCAAGGGAAGCCCGAGGTGTACCCAGATCGCCAGGGTCGCAACGAGGGCGGGGCCGGCCGTGACGAAGGCTCTTGCGGTGTCGCCGCTGTTGCGGACGAGACCGACGAGCAGGCGGCCCATCTCGGCGACGCCGATACCGGCGAGCAGGTTGATGCTCAGGTAGTAGAACGGGAGCAGGCGAACGTTCCAGAGCCGACCTTCGGGCAGGAGCAGGAAGGCAGCGGCGAACACGACGGCGACGAACCCGAGCGCCATGCCGAGCCGGACCCGCCGGGCACCGCTCAAAATGAGGCCGATCACGGCGAGCACGATCAACAACTGGAGCGGTGGGCTGTTGATGAGAAACGTCTGGTCTCCGAAGTTGCCGCTGCGATCCCAAAGAGCGGCGACGTAGCGGCGCTCTTTGCCCCAGCCCATGTCGTTGAGCAGCGCTCGGTTGGCGAAGAAGGGCAGGACCCAGAACGCAGCGACAAGCGCAGAGGTGGCACCCATGACCCCGGTCCACACGAGTGTGCGGGTGCTCGGACGAATGATGAACAGCGCGAACGTGGCGACGAGCGCGAAGAAGGCAGCAAAGAGATGCATCAGGCCCGCGAGCGCAAGCAACGCTGCGGCGAAGCCCTTGGAGCGGCCAGTCTCGAGACCACGAGCGGCGACACCGACGTAGACCACGGCGACAGTAAGCCCGAGTGAGTACGCGAACTCACCCGCCATCGTCGACAGCAGGTTGCCGCCCATCTGCAGGTTCGTCAGCAGAGGCAGCTTGGTCAACAACGCGGGTAGGTGCTCCAGCTTGTTGTAGTCGAGCTTGACCACCCGCAGCGCCCTAAGGTCGCCGAGCTCATCGGGCAGGCCCGTGAGGTTGTTCGACCGCAGGTCCAGCTCGGTGATGTTCGGCGCGCCCGCCCTGATCCTGGTCGCCTGCTCGGGGGTGATCTCCGTCAAGTCCAGGTACGCGAGGCTGAGCTTGCCCTTGACGCTCGCGTCCTTCAGGGCCAGCTCCAGGGCCTCGTCATCCAGCACGCCCGTGGTCGTCATCCCGAGCGCAGTCCACCGCCGACGGGTGGATAACTCCTCCGGACGACCGTGGAAGCTGCCCGCTGAGCCTCTCCAATGCCAAAACTGGGAATTCTTCATTTGCCCAAAACAGCCTCCCATGGGCGGTGGCTCGATCGCAATTTCCGTGAGTGTTAACCACTTTCTCTGACAGGTAAATAACACACAAGCAGTCAGAAAACGTCATCTCAGCTTGATGTATTTACCGTCTAATGCCCGTACCCTACGGCATTTACTCATCACGTCCAGAATAGTTCAGGGAACACGAAATTTCTGGCCTCAACTCTGTTAAAACCCTCGGCGACTCGGACGTCTCGCCCTCTTATTCCTAGCGCAGGAAGGCGTAGGGACAGCCAAGATGCCGTCCACCACCTTCTACAGGAGCTGTGAGTGATCAATCCCGCCCGACGTCATGCCCTTCCGCCGTCGAGCGTGCGCCGACGCGATCGGCCGTCCAGAGAACGACGGCTGATTTTTCCCGCATCCCATCGCTTCTCCCCGAACCCGTCGCCGTCGACTGACCTTCCGCGCCGCTCTCCCTCAACAGACTCCAAGACCTTCAAGAAGCCGCGTCGTCCGTTCGAGAAGGAGCGTCTCGACAGCGAGCTTAAGGTCGTCGGCGAGTATGGTCTCCGCAACAAGCGTGAGCTCTGGCGCGTTCAGTTCGCCCTGAACAAGCTCCGCAACGCTGCCCGCGTGCTCCTCACCCTCGACGAGAAGGACCCCAAGAGGATCTTCGAGGGCGAGGCCATCATGCGCCGCATGTACCGCTACGGTCTCCTGGTGCGTTTACGATCCCCATTCAATAGTCCTTTTTATTTGTGGATGTGCGGCGCCGAGGGCGAGGCGAGCGCGTGGGTGGGCCCGTCTGCCGGCGCCCGGAAGTCGCGGAATCGGGCTAGGGTCTGGAGCTGGAACCCTAAAAATGTTGAAAAATCATCGCCTCGCTAACCGACGACGCACCCCCTCCTCCCCCCTCTCAACAGGACGAGACCCAGGACAAGCTCGATTACGTGCTCGCGCTCAACCCCGAGACTTTCCTCGAGCGCCGTCTCCAGACGATCGTGTTCAAGCTCGGCCTCGCCAAGTCTGTTCACCACGCGCGCGTGCTGATCAAGCAGCGCCACATTCGCGTCGGCAAGCAGATCGTGAACGTTCCCTCCTTCCTCGTGCGCGCCGACAGCCAGAAGCACATCGACTTCTCGCTCAACTCTCCTCTCGGTGGCGGCCGCCCGGGTCGCGTCAAGCGCAAGAGGCAGGCGGCTGCCGGGGGTGGTGGTGGTGGCGACGATGAGGAGGAGGATGAGTAAACTCCTGGTGGCTTTGTGACTGTGGCTTCGTCTTTGTGACGAAGCCGGGCCTTGCGCGCCGATCTCACGAGAGGGGCGTGCGAATTACTAACAGTAGTGACTTGAAATACACGGGTAACTCCTGTCCACAAACGTTCGAACCCGCGCGAGAGTCCCAACTCACCCCCGTCGCCTAGACGCCGCGCAAGTCGCGGTTGGCCCTCCACTCCCTGTATCTCCTCCACAGTTCGTCGTTCTCCCCCATCCTTCCCGTTATGGCGCACTTGGCGTAGTGCTCCGAATCTCGCTCGATGTTGTCGATGACGTCATCCAGCAGGTGCGCTCGCTCCGTCTGCACGCCGATGTCCACAGCCACGTTGGCGTAGTGCACGTGAAAGTGGTAAAACTGGGGCGGGTAGTGCACAAACACCTTCACGCTGTGATCCTCCAGCCCGTATGTCTCCCTGATCACCCTCCTGCCCGTCTCCGCCATGGCCCTTAGCATCGGCAGGTGTTCCCCCCGCAGGTCCCGCAGAGACCTGACGTCCCTCCTGTGACACAGTCCAAGGCAGTACAGGTCCCTCGTGGACGCGTGCCCGTTCCACTCCGCCTTGTGCGTCGTCTTGTGGTCGGGGTGGGTGGTCCACTTCGGGTCCGTGTTGAGCAAGAACCCGGTTTCTTGCGCCGGATCGTTGAACAGCAGCCGCTCCGTCTCCTTCTCCAGGGCCAATATCTTGTACACCCACCCGATGGCTCCCTCGGGGATGGCGCGCATGTACGGCACGTGCGCGTTTTCATAAGCCTCCACGGTCTCCCTGAACGCCACGGGAGCCTGCGCGGTGTTCCTGCCAATGTGCTTCTTCAAAAGCTTGGCACGCGCCTCCTCGGACTCGTCGGCGAGGCACCCGGGATAGAGAACGTCCACGCTCAGCCCCGGGGCGAAGGAAGGGTCGAGGGCGCCGTGGTAATACCCGTACTCCATCCCGCTCCACGGCGCGCGCTCTGACAGGGATACGGCGCGGGAGAGGGCGTCGGGATCGCCGACGGGTATGGGCGGTCTCGAGAGCTTCACCACCGCCTGCGTGGAACATCCGGCGAAGGTTCCCTAGGGAGGAGGGCGGGGGTTAGGGGTCAGGTATGGACGTGGGACGGGGGAATCGAGGCCGACTTCTCGTCTTTCGTCTCGGGGAGCGCACCAGCAGAGCGACGACGCCGCTCTCCTTGCCATCGTTCAGCACTCGATCCACCTTAAATCCGTGAAGACTTGGGAGTTTGTGGGGAAGCAGCGCACTCTCATCTTCAGAAGCCATCGCGGCGAAGGGACGCGCTGAGCGATGCTGTTTGTGCCTCGTTTGTCGGCTCCCACCAGATTTATCAATGTTAACTAACTTTCCAGCAGCCGGCGTGGGTGAAGCAGACGCTTCAGGCGTATCAGTCAAATTTCTACATATTACATATCGACGCACGCAATGCAGAGATGGAGATGCGCGCAACGTCTCCCCTCCGCCCCGAGCACTTTGCCGGTGGCTCCACCTGAACGATCCCAGAAGCCGCCGTCAACTTTCCTGTGCACACTTGTTTCTCCGGAGGTTGGCGCTCTCACTACTTCTGGGCGGCGCGCTCAGCCTCGAGCTCGGCCACCGCGGCGAGATCTTCCTCGCTGAGGTTATCGAGGTCGATCATCTCGTCCTGCACCATCTCTGCCGCCTTGCCGCTGTACACCTGCTCGTTGTACTTGTCCGGGAACGCAATCTTGTAGATTGTGCCAAACACGAAGATGGCGCCGACGATGGCGCCCCACGCGGGAAGGATGATGGACGCGGCGTTCACGAAGACGGTATCCGCGGCGGAGGTGTCAATACCGAAGACATCCGCCACCTGAGGGATCGCCTGGTTCACGCCGGACACCACGGAGTCGACCGGCGCGGAGGCCCTGAGCATCGCGGGATGGAGGATCGGATAAGAGACGTCAGGCGAGGAGGGCGAGGCGAGGAGGGCGACGACGCGAGGAATGGGCGGCGCAGGGCGCGAAAGAGCGATGTGAACCCTCGAGCGAGGTGTTCGCGCCATTCCCGGCGGTTTGAAAGGTATCGCGCGCACCTGACGGCGACGGAGCGGCCGCGACCGAGCGCAGCGGGGCGCGCGGCAGAACGAAGCTGGGAGATACCACCGGCGGGGGCCTTGCGCGCGGTGCGCGACGCGAGGGGCGCGCGGAGGAGTGCAACGGTGGGCGACGAAACAATGGCGGCCATGTTCTAGAGTCTAAGAGAGTTTCGGAGCTGTACGGATGCTCTCGCTGTTGTGAGCCGAGGGTTGTTGCCCGTTCGATGATGCCATCCAAACGTCAACAGCCAATAGAATCCGCGCAAGATCAAGATCCGGCAGTCCGGGCCTGGTATCGAGACTCATTTGCGGAAATGGGTCCTGCGCGGTTGTGGTTATCAACAGCGGCGTTTGGCAGGCGGAAAAAGGGCGAGGAGGGTTCGAGAGGATCCAGACCAAGGAGGAGCTCGACACGAACCGAGCTCGTCGTCAGCAACATTGCGGACCTAGACCTTGCACACATGTTCGACAGCGACGACGACGACGTCGCCGGGGTCTTGTGAGTTCGCGACCCGCCGAACCCGATTTCGCCCAGCATTTTCTCCCCGCCGACCGATTCCCAGATCGCGTCCCGCGGCGCTCCCGGATACCCTGAGACTGACCGTACGCCGTACCCTCCGCACCACCGTGCCCTCACAGCCCCCTCCATGACGCCGCCGAAGCCGGAGACGCCGAACTGCTCGCCAAGCTCCTCTCTAAAGAGGAGAAGGACGGAGAATTCAACCCGGTGGGTGCCCCCTCCAATCACCGACACGCGCGCGAATGAATTCCCCGAAAATCCACCCGATCCCTCTCTCGATACCGATCTGACGACTCGCTTCCGCTCTCGCTTACGCTCTTAGGAGGAGGAAGACGAAGACGACGACGACGACGTGGACCCCAACGAGAGGGACCGCGACGGATGCACTCCGCTCCACGTCGCTCTGCTCAACGGCCAGGCTGAGTGCGCGAGGCTGATGCTCGAGGCTGGGTCAGAGCCGTACATCACCCTCGAGGGTTCCCCGGCGCTGCACGTCGCGATCGCCGCCGGATCTCTGCCCCACTTCGCCGATGCCGCCGTTGAATGCGTGGCTCTGCTCGTAGAGAAGGAGGCGGACGTGTTCGAGACGGACGACTACGGCAAGTCAGCGCTTCACCTCGCCGCCGGGCACGGGCTCACGAAGTGCGTCGCTCAACTCCTCGAGCTCTATCCCACGGACGGGGGCGAGGCCGGGGAGGACGGCGAACCGATGCCGGACCCGATAAATGGCAGGGATAAGTACGGGTGGACGCCGCTGCACCACGCCTGCTACGCGGGACACGCGGACTGCGCCGAGGCGCTCATGGGCAAGGGTGCCAACGTCGCCAAGACCACCAAGGGGGGCGTCACCGCGCTGCACGCAGCCGTGGTCGGTCGCGACCTCGCCACGGTCCAGGCGGTCCTCGCGGGCGGTAAGGATAATGCAGAGCTCGTCGGCACCGTGTGCAGCCTCGGAAGGACCGCGCTGGACATGGCGGAAGCGAGGGGCTACCCGCAGATCGCGGCGCTCCTTCGAGGCGAGGACCCGAGCTCGGTTGAGCCCACGCCCGCCGCCCCGCCGCCGGTCATCATCGCCCCGGACGAGTGCTTCTTGCACCACACGTGCGGACACATAACGAGGTCGAGCAACAACGTGCCCCCGGAGAACGTGAACCGCCTCGAGACGCTGATGCACAAGAAGCGAGGCATTCTGCGCGCATCTGAGTTCTCCGGCGTCGACGTCGTGTCCGAGGTGAGGCCCGCGACCATGGCCGACGTGCTCAGGGTTCACGAGTATCCCTACGTCCGCAAGATCCAACGCATCTGCGAACGTATCCCCGCCTGGCACACCGCCCCGAACGGCGCGAGGGACACCATCGACGGCGACACGGAGGTGTGCAAGGACTCGTTCCAGGCTGCCCTGTGTGCGGCGGGTGCCGTCGTCGAGGCGGTTGATCGCGTCGTGGCGGGAAGCGCCGAAAGGGTCTTCTGCGCCGTGAGGCCCCCGGGTCACCACGCGGGACCTAACGGGCCCGTCGCGGCTCCCGGTGAGCCCGGACCCGGATCCCATGGCTTCTGCCTTCTCAACAACGTGGCGCTTGGAGCGGCTTACGCGCGATGCGTTCACCGCCACTCGCTCCGCCGCGTTGCCATCATTGACTTTGATGTTCATCACGGAAACGGCACCGAGGCTGTTGTGCAGAACACCACTCCCGCGCTGCCTCAGTTTGCGTTCGCCAATCCCTACATCGAGGGATCTATCACTGTACCCACCTACAGACCGTGGCTCGATGAGACTGACCACGATGAGGTTTTCTTTGCGAGTGTGCACGGCTACGGCCGTGGTCGCGGGTTCTCCTTCTACCCAGGCTCCGGTCCCACGGACGATAACCGTAATCCCGCCGGTGAAGAGATGCTGCCCACGGAAGAGCATGCCGCGTGGGATGAAGAGGGAATAATCGAGGATCCCATGACGGTGGCTCAGGCTAGGCAGGAGAGCTCGGCAACTGGCGCCCTCCCGTGGGTGGTTGACATTGGTATGGAGGGCAAGGGCAAAAAGTCCGAGAGAGGTGCGGCGTGGAGGCGGGTGTGGCGTGGGAAGACCCTACCCGCCATCGCCGCGTTCAAGCCCGATCTTATCATCATCTCTGCCGGCTTCGACGCCCACGCCAAGGATGACATTCAGGGTCCAGTCAACCTGGGAGTCAAGGAGGCGGACTACGAGTGGCTCACCGAGGAACTGTGCAAGATTGCCAACACCCATTCCCAAGGACGCGTCATTTCCGTCTTGGAAGGTGGCTACCGCATCCAGGGAGGAGTCGTTTCCGCATTCGGCCGAAGCGTTGCCGCACACATTCGCGTCATGTTCCGCGAGAACCACGAGCAATGGAACCCCGAGTCTGTCCAGAAGGAGCAAGAGCTTGACCTGAGACAGAGGCGGCTCCAGAAAGAGGCCAGACTCGCCGCCGCACTCGAGGCTGCACGGGCGCGAGAGGCAGCTGCCATGCAACTCGCTGCGGAAGCTGCTGCAGCCGCGGGTGAAGGAGGGGAGGATGCAATCGCCGCCGCTGCCGCCGCTGCCGCCGATACAGATGCGGGCCCGAGCAAGAGGCGGCGGACTGCGGTTGACTACTCTGCGCTCAACGCCCAACTCGAAAAAGAGGGCAACGGCAACGCCGGTGCGGATACTCCAATGGATGGAACCGACGCTGCAGTGGAGGAAGATGAAGAAGATGCTGAGGACGAGGATGCGGAGGAAGGCGAGGAAGAGGAAGAGGAAGAGGAAGAGGAGGGCGAGGAAGACGAGGAAGACGACGATGTGGGCGTTCTCGAAATGGATGACTGAAACCAGGCGCCCCGCTTTGCGTCAGCGTTCCTTCCCACCCACTGTTTTGAAATGAACAAACCAAAACTACTCTTCGTTTGATCCTACTTTACCGTCCGTGGTGCTTTCGTGTTCCTCCATGGCGTCGATCCCCATCTCACGTTCGAGACGAACAAACTCTTCGACCAACGCCGGTCTTTTTGCCTGGAACAATTTCTTTCCCGATCCGACGCCCACTGGCGTGGAGCGGCCCTTCACCATGTCTTTTAAATCCTCCATGTTGAAATCTTCGAAATCTTTGAAGAACTCCTCCAGCTCCGCGGCGCTAGCATCCTTAGTCTCGTGAAGCTTGCGAGGATCCTTGTAGGGCCACAGATCACCCCACTTGGACTTTCGCGCAGCTTTGTAACCCTGCTTTCCAACGCTACCTTCCCAAGAATGAGATCTGGCGACAATGTGACGATCGAGCTCTCCGTCTGCACTGCACATGTCAAGAATGACGTGTCTGCTGCGCTTGATTGGTGGACGGACCAATCGACCCCAACTGAATGAGCTCGCGACTGCCACCGCTCCAGCTTTCGTCTCCGCCACATCCTCATCGTCATCATGGTCCTCATCCTCATCGTCGTCATGGTCCTCTTCCTCCTCCTCCTCCTCGCTGTCCTCGTCGTATTCCTCGTCGTCCTCATCGTCCTCATCGTCGTCCTCCTCCTCCTCCTCCTCCTCCTTGTCCTCATCAATTCTGAAACCGACTGTTCGCTCTCCCGCGGCAATCTCTGCGGCACGGTTTTTGGCCTCGGCGACGGCGTGCCTCCGACTCATGCGGCGGATGACAACGTACGAGAATCGCTCATCTTGGTGCTGAGGCCCCCGTCCACGGGGAAGCATCTGACGGTGCATCTCAGTTCGCTTCACTCGCTGGCTAAAATGGCACCAAGTACTTCCCTCGAGTCCGTCCATGGGACACACCTTGTCATGCTGACAAGGGGCCACGACGTGTGCGTCAAAAGAATTGTCAGCATCTTCTCCATGTTCCGACCTCTTATTGCGTGCCTTATTTTGCTCAGCATCGAGGATTAATGCCCTCGCACGTCGAATCAGTTTGGACCCTCGCGGAGTCCCAGGCTCCACGAGCACCAAGACCCCCCCGGGCGCAACGCGAGACCAGAGGGACATGATCGTGTCATCCAACCTTTTTGTCGTCCCGCTCTTCTCCCTCGCTTCGCTCCGAAGTATTCGCTGTTGTTGTTCGTGTCTAGTACCCGCCGCGATTTCACCGAGACTGTATCCAGAGACAACCATGTCAAATGTTGCACGAGGATTCAGCGACCTAAGAGATGCCACAGTTTGCACTGGTCCTGTTATACCCCACGGGTTTGGATCAGGCAGAGGCCTACCCGAAGGTCTAGCAAGAAAACCCATCCCACTACCGAGCTCGTGCACCTCATCATCATCGTACACGCCTTTAGCCAGTCTTCTTGTGAATGCCATCATGCTCGGACTCGCGTCGACGAGGGTGACGGAGGTGGCGTCACCCGTCGATCCCAGCGACACCTCGCTCCCAAAAACCTCACGCGCGGCCCAGAGCGCTGGAGTGGGACCCGCGCCAAAGTCCAGCAGTGACTCCGGCACGAACCCAGGAGCGCGCACACGAAGCTCCCGCATGACCCGCACCTGCGCCCCAAAGGTCATCGGAAGCCGAGTCACCGCGTACGCGGCAGCCTCCAGTGGGCCGTAGTTGGTAGCCGCCTCGCTCGGCGCCGGAGGCTTCTTCTTTCCCTTACCTCTGGCCATGTTTTCTTCGTTTTCAAGAGCCTCAAACAAGCGCTTCTGCTTGCGGACGGAGAGCCTCACGCCCCACTCGGCACCCTCCCCAAGGAAGTCTGCGCCTCTTGTTTCACCGTCAGAGGAGACCTCACCATCAGTCTTGCCCTCCTTCAGCCACGCCTTCACCTTTCCTGACTGTCCATCTTCGTCGACAGGGACCATTCCACGCGATATTGACTTGAGCGCCTCGAGTAGGCTGCGTCCTTTGGCCTTGACCTGCCTATGGGTCGCTCCTGTGTCCCTCACAGCCACCCTCACAGCGCGGTCCAGTCCCTTTGGCAACTCGACGATGCCCCTGTTCCTTGCCGAGAGTTCATGCACCCCTGCGATGATAGCATCCCCATCAGCACCTGAGAGTAGCTCAGCGATGTCATCAGACACCCGCAATGCAGCCGGGAGCAGAGGAGGACCGTCGTCGGGCGCGAGATCGTTGGGAGCGCCCAGGCGGCCAAACGGCGACAGGGCGTCATCGCTGAGGCGTCTCAGCGAAGCGGCGGCGGAGGCCGTCGGCAGCCGAAGGACGCATCCATCAACCAGACGTGAAACCACCGATGACGTGCGACACACGCGCCGATACATCTGAGCGCGTGTCTACCACCGCCCTCTCCTTGGCCCGCCGTGGTCTCCGCGCCGTCTAGCACTGCGTCAGGTCGACTTGGAACATTTATACTCGTACGCAAGAAGTCCTGAAAACCTTCAAATGAGCTGCCGCCACGAGTTACTTTGCGCCGCACGACCGACTCGCTCATTTCGAGCGATGACGTCACTGAGGCTCGCCGCAACTCTAGCTCGCGGCTGTGCACGACCGCGCTCCCTTCATCGCCTTGCCGGGCCTGCCGGTCCATCCGCAAAGGTCATGGGAGGAAATGGGTGGCGGGTTAACAAACCTCCTACAAGTATGCAGAAGGGCACCCGGTTCGTTCGCGTTGCGACCGCCGCGAGCGGCGGCGATGTTTCCAAGACGGCCACCGAAGACGAGGGATACAAGATGCCTCCCCCGGAGGTGGCTCAATTTGTTGAGCGGCCTCAGAACCCGAGCATCAGCATCTCGCCCATGAGAGACCAGCTCTTGTACCTGATGCGTCCACCGCCTTATCCTCTCGTCAGCGAGCTCGCCCGCCCCGAGCTCAAGCTCGCGGGTATGCGTATCGACGAGACCCAAAACAGCCGCTCGCGAATGTCGGGCAACACGGGTATCGCAATCGGCCCGATGCCGACGACCGAGGAGGAAATAAACGCGTTTGAGCACTTCGACGGGATCCCTGAAGGGGCCACATTGAACTATGTTAGCTGGGGTGTCGACGGGAGGCACATAGCGTTCACAGTTCGATTCGCCGGTTCCGAGGTGCAAGAAGCCGACCGTGCCCCGCCCGAGCTGTGGATCGCCGACGTGGCGACGCGTGCGTGCAGGCCACTGCTCCCCGGCCGTGGTCTGAACACCCTGTTTGAGAGCTACAGCTGGCTCGACAAGGACACCATCGTGGCTTGCGTGTTGCCCGCGGGACGCCCGCCGCGTCCGCAGCGCCCGCCCACCCCTCCAGGTCCGCGCGTACAAACCAACGTCGGCGGCAACGTGGCGCAGGCACGAACGTACGCTGATCTTCTGAAAGATTCGCACGATGGAGACCTGTTCGAGTACTTCAGCTCTTCCGAGTTTGTGAAGGTCAGCGTGTTGACGGGTGAGGCGAAGCCGTTTGGCTCGGGGCCCGCGATACACACGCGACTTGACCCTTCCCCGGACGGAAAATTTGTCATAATGGAGGCACTCCAGCGGCCATTCTCTTACGCCGTGCCCTGCGGCCGATTCCCCAAGCGCGTGTGGATAACAGACCGCGATGGACGCGAAGTCAGGGAGGTGTGCAACCTGCCGATGGCGGACAACATTCCCATTGTCCACAACTCGTGCCGTGAGGGACCAAGGTCGATCAACTGGCGACCGGATAGGCCTGCGGAGCTTTACTGGACCGAAGCGCAGGATGGGGGAGACCCGAGGCTGGACGTATCGCCCAGGGACATAACGTACACGGCGGACATGCACGCCGATTCCGCCGCCCCAGGAGTTGTTACGTTCCAGACGGATTTGAGGTATGGCGGCGTGTCCTGGGCGGGCGAGGGTGTCGGGTTACTCTATGAGTCATGGTACAAGTCTAGGACGATCCGCGCTTGGGTAGTGGACACGACCGGACGCACCGACCGCGTACCACGACTTCTGTACGATCGTGATTACGAGGACTCGTACAACGACCCGGGATCGCCGCTGTCGCGCAGGATGCCCGACGGGACTTACCTAATCGCACACGTCACCGGGTCAATCCCTGAGAGCGGTTGGAAGCCGGCGACGGTCACGACGGGGGAGACTAAGAACGGCGTCACAAGGATGCCCCCAGGACCAGTAGAGTGGGAAACGGGCATGATTTTTGTACTAGAGGGCGAAGGTGCGAGCGACAAGGGGGATAGGCCGTTTGTGGACCTTCTCAATCTCGACACGGGGGCGACAAAGAGAATTTGGGAATGTCCCGAGCAAGGTGCACTTGAACGGCCGGGATCCATCATCAGCGACGTGAACGGCGTACCGATCACCCTCGACACCATGCAGATTCTCCTTTCGAGGGAGACGCCAAGCGATAATCCGCAGTACTATTCCCTTGAGCTGAACGGCCCCGATGGCATGCTCAAGCCGCGACGCATCAGCGACTTTCCGCATCCCCATCCAGGTCTGATCGATCCACCCAAGGAAATCCTTCGATACAAACGTGCCGATGGAGTTGAACTCAACGCGACATTGTACACGCCACCCGGATACGATGCCAAACGCGATGGTCCTCTCCCGACGATAATGTGGGCGTACCCTCGCGAGTTCAACAGCGCGGAGGCTGCGGGTCAGCTGAGGGATTCGCCTAACCGGTTCACGTCGATCTCTCCCATGTCGCCGCTGGTCTGGCTGTCGCGTGGATACGCCGTGCTGGAGGGACCCTCGTTACCTATAATCGGATCCGCTGCGGATGGTGTTGAACCGAATGACACCTACGTCGAGCAGTTGGTGGCGGGCGCGAGAGCAGCAGTGGAGGAGGTGGTGCGCCGCGGCGTGACTGACCCGCGGCGTGTTGGCGTCGGCGGTCACAGTTACGGCGCGTTCATGGCGTCTAACCTGCTGGCACACGCACCGGACCTATTTTCATGCGCGGTTGCCCGCTCCGGGGCGTACAACCGCACACTGACGCCGTTCGGGTTTCAGTCTGAGGAGCGGACGCTGTGGCAGGCGCCGGAGACGTACATGAAAATGAGTCCTTTCATGCATGCGGATATCATCAAGAAGCCAATTCTACTCATCCATGGCGAAGAGGACACAAACAGCGGGACCAACGTAATCCAATCGGAACGTTTCTTCGCCGCGTTGAAGGGAAACGGCGCAGATGCGAGGCTTGTGCTCCTTCCGCATGAGTCCCATTCCACACGCGCTTTTGAATCCGTGTGTCACACTCTCGCAGAGACTAGTGAATTCTTTGACAAGCACCTCTCTGCCGAGACTGTCGAGGGGGAGTCTGACGTCGCGAAGGAGGCAGCACTAACGTCGAAGCTTTAGATTTCCTAATTTAATTGAAAGTCACCTCCAACATGCCAGGCTGTGGCTCCCAGTACCGAATGCCCCTTTCGTTCTGCAGGTAATCTGCAACGGCCGAGGGTAACCGAGCTCCTCCGACGCGTTCCTTGGTGTGGTGCCCCGTCCCCACCAAAATGTGAACCATTCGCCCGGATGACTTGAAATTTGGAAGCTCCCGCCGAAGCACGTTGATCGCCTCAGCGACGTGCAGACCGTGCAGATCGAGCAGTGGTGTTCCGCCTCGGTCACCTCTATTATTTCTCTCCTGGAAGATAGCCGCAGCCGCACTCTCGTGCGCAGCTGTCATATTCATCGCGTGCTGGCGACCTTGGCGACTCAGATCTTTGGCCAGTGCCTTATTTCCGGACAGATACGCCTGTGTGGCCTGCTGGAAGCAAACGTTTCTGAGCCGCATGTAGTCCCTCGCGTCTTCTCTTGTGGTGGCATATTGTAGACTGACCGTCTCGCCAGTGTCCACCCACTGCTGCTCCGCCGCAGTCCTCCTCCCGGAGAAGCTTCCTGCACCGTATCCTACCTGTGTTGAACCTCGTGACTGGACACGTGCACTTGGCTGCGCGGTCCTCAGCCTTTCAGCGAAATCGCCAGACCCGGAGGTGTTGTCGTTTCCACCCATACGTGCGCCCATGGAAAGGTTGGAACGCCCCCCTGAGATGGTAAATGATTTGAACATCTCCTCAGGGGG
>ENA-OWPI01003054-OWPI01003054.1-marine-metagenome-genome-assembly--contig:-NODE-3054-length-14823-cov-6.313373_pt1 | contig 14823 bp, 12 predicted proteins | sample MGYA00238138_ERZ651775 | MGnify/ENA primary metagenome ERZ651775 (study PRJEB26906, sample SAMN06265043) | marine metagenome | isolation source: Helgoland LTER site | place: Germany:Helgoland, sampling...
GCTGGCCCTTCGAATCATCCGACGAGCGCCACCCCGCACATCAGGGCGTCTTAAAATCTCTGGGTAACGCGCGCCACGCCACACTCGACCAACTGATCACCACCGAAGGCATCGTGCGGCTTGATCTAGTCAAGATAGATGTGGATGGTCACGAATGGGACGTCCTCTCTGGAGGAGCTCAAACATTTCTCAAATTACGCCCCATCATTTTGATGGAACTTGCGCCCGACTACAATTCCGCAGAACATGCCAGAGGATTTCAGAATATACACAGGTTTCTCGTCGACCTTGACTATCAATTCTATGATTTTTCTGGCAAAAAACTCCCAGAAAAAGCCGATGCATTAGCTGCGACGATTCCAGCCGGAGCGAGCCGAAATGTGGTGGTCGTCCCCAAAGATTGTCCCACGATTTCTTACCATTAATCGCCCGACACTATTTCCCCAAATGTCCCATCAGTCCAAGATCTTCATCAAAAGCAATCCCATCAACCTCAGTGGAACCCTCTTCCCCCTCCTTTAACTCCTTCCTCGCTTCTCCGTCAGCAAAGTACGCGGCGAAAACGTCGACCCCACCATCATCATCCCTGAACGCAGATTCATCGTCGTCGGCATATCCATCGTCAACACGGGCAACAGTCAGGGCCTCAACTGAATCCATTTTTTCTTCAACTGAAAAATCAATTCCGAAAATAGGGTTTGTACTGAAGACCTGATGTAAGCTCCTTATCTCCTTGACTAGTTCCGCACCTCCCCCTCCTCCCAACCTGAAGCCCAGCACATATCCCCCGCTCTCCGGCCTCGTCTCAACTACCACTGCCCTCCCAAATTTTGCGCTGTCCTTCTCCCTGACGCTCTTCATCTGCATGTAAGGAACTGAAACATTAAAGTTGGATGCCAGTACCGCAGACCACACCAGACGGATATTCGTTATGTAAAAGATTCCGAGATTACCTTGGTCGGCAGAAAGATTCCAGGTATCCGGAACTGTGTTGTAAACTTCCTCGTGGGGGAGGAGGATTAGCTGTTTGTTTCAAAATAATGTGTGAACGTGTTCATGGTTGGTAAGGTGGTGTGGTGTGGTGTAGGTTCGGTTTGTGGGTTTGTGGGGTGGTGTTAGAACTTCCCCGCCGGACAAAAAAATCACTAGACAAGTAAGGGGCTCCCTTCAGGCTGATTGCAACGCAACGAACCTTTTGATTTTTCATGATGCTCCCTCTCAACTTCAAATCTCTATAAAGCTTGGTGCTCTCATATGCCCTCAGGACACTCTGTACAGTAGTGAAAAGCCTGGGCGAGTTGGTGACAAGCGACGTAAAAATGAACTCGAACCTCGAATTAGTGAACTTGGTCATGAGGAAGAGTGCGCTTGTCTGTCCTCTCATCCTGCTTTTTGCCTTCTTGATGGACACACCGATAACACACTGGAATCCAATGCTCAGGTTGGTCTTGGCCTTCTTGTGACTGACCCATATTATACGTAGATTCGTTACGATGAGCGATCCTCTCTCCCCGTTGTTTCCCTTGGTGTCCTCCACGGAGTTAATTGAGTCGATTATGTATTCAGATTTGCGTGGGGCAAGGAAGGTAGGACGACAGTCGAAGCGGATTTCGCGGTCTTGCCAGATGTGAGGAGGGATACTCATGGCGGCAGAGAAGAAATAAAAATGCCACGAAGATTTTCTGACCTTTGGTGACTATTTTAAGCAAACGAGTGCTTTCGACGCAAGGGCGAAGGGCAAAGTTAATCACCTGGATAATATCACTGAAAATGCTTGGCGCAAGCAAAGTAAAAATCAAATTTAATTCTCCCAAATATAGACTTCATCGATTTTTGCACGATTTACGACGATAACGATAATATGAAAATCAAATATTTTCTTTCTAGAAATAGAAAGCCAACCTCAAATTTTTCATTCACGTCATTCTCGTTAAAAGAAACCACACTCCTTCTTCTTGGCCAGCTGTCTCCACTTGCGCATTACGTAGAACTCGTCCTTGGTCATCTTGAAAATTTCTAGGAACAATTCGTCCGTCAAATACTGCTCCCTACGCTCGACTCTGCATCCCTTGGGGTAAGGGCCTGGATATCTCAGTTCTTCCAATGGGAATTCCATGGTGACAAAAGCCTCTCCTTGATTGTTCATGGCATCATCGATTGCACTGTCGTGAATAGTATCAGCATCCGCCGTTTCAGTGCGGAGTTTCTTGGTTTCAGTCATCAAATTTGTTTCAGCAATGTCCAAGTTATTGAATTCTGCCTGCAGAGCCTCCTCCTCCTCCGTCTTCTCGATGACTACAACCTCCTCCTCGACGACTTCAGTGGCAGCCGCGTCGCTGAAGGAAGCCCTTTCTGTCATGGGCACGACAGGTGGTCCAGGAGGCGGCGGGACGGGCGTCTTGTCGCGGTTCTGGTATGCCAGACTACATCCATAGATAAGTACAAGGGGGAAGGAAAACAGCAAACGGAGCCGAGGAACGAGGAACGCCTGTTAGTGTGTTGATTCAAGACAAATAAATGTGCTCCTACCCAAAAACCGCTTCACTCACCTTGCCTCAACCATACTAAGAGCCTTTTGACTCGGCTCGTGAGCCGGGTTGATTGTCAGGACCTTCCGAAATGTGTCCACAGCCTCGACCAACATGTTGCTCTTCAAATATGCTACGCCAAGGTGGTACATAACCTCCACTTCCTCAGGCTTTACCCTCACGGCTTCTGTCAGCGCTTTGATGCACTTCTCATATTTTTCATCTTGCAGGAATGCAAGCCCCATGGCAGCCCAAGCGTTGAAGAAATCAGGTGCCACCTCAACTGTGTGCTGCATATTCACGATTGCCTCATCCTTCCGCCCGCTGTGCAGCAAACTCAGACTATAGTTGAACAACATGGCGGCAGGGGGGGTGTCACTGTTGCCAATCGATAGGGCCTTTTCGTAGGCAGTAGCAGCCTCAGCGAAACGCTGGCTGTTAAGGAGCTTGTCGCCCTTTACGGATACAGCCAAACAGTACACTTTCATCAAATCTGCGCTGTTCCTACTACCGCGTTCCATCGCACCCTCGAAATCAAGTATCGCCGCGTCAACCTCTCCTCTCTTCAAATTACTGAAACCTCGATCAGCATACGCTCTGTATTCGTCGGGTTTCACCTTGATGGCCTTGTTGGAGGCTTCAATGGCCTCATCGAACCTGCTGAGTGAGTTGAGCACTTCAATGCGACCACACAAAGCAGAGTAAAACTCAGGTTGCTCAGCAATGCAAGAGTCAAAGTACTGAAGGGCCTCGACGAAGCTCCCAATACCCTTAAGTGCAGTTGCGAGGTTGTGAATTGTATCGACCATTGTGCTCTTCCCTTCGACTGCCAAAGCCTTCTTGAAGTAATCACTTGCCATTCTTGGGTCCCTCTTTTCCATGTGAATCGCTCCAATATTGTTCAGAACCTGGAACTTTAGTTCCGTATTCGCAAGCTCTAGGTCGATGCTGGAATACTTAACGAGCGCGCCGTCAAAATCCCCAGAGCGAAACAGTGCATTTGCAGCATCAGAAGACAGAGAGCACTGGAGCATGAGGGCCCCCTTCTTGTTCGCTGCAGCCTCACCATTATTGGGGTCGGCAGAGAGGACTGCGTCAAAGCACTCGAGGGCAGACTCAACATTCGTTCCACGCATGAAGCAGACGCCCTTCAAGTTCATGAATGCAGGTTCCAGTGCCCGCTGTGGCATGTTGTCAATCGCAGTTATTGCCTCGGCGTATTTGGCCGCCTTGTAGAGATCAACTGGGCTAGACATCGTTATAAGGGGTAGATAATTAGTTCAAAGAAGGGGTGGGGCGTCGTTTTAAGCTTAAAAAAATATTATAGGATGATAAGAATTTTTCAGTTCACTTCTCGGATCGGACGATCGGATCTCGGACTGCCTCCACAGCAGCAGAGATTGCAGCAAAACAACCCTCCCCCTGTTGAAATATAGAATGTCTCATTTTGTTCGTGCAAGCAAATTTCGCCATGTCTTCGCGGACCCCCCCAAAGCCGGTGCGTAAAATATTTCCTTTTAAAATGGACAGTATTGGGGCATGAGATCCGACGCGCGAAACACTTTTGCTTTGTGCCCTTCTACCTGGGACGAGGTCACCTTTTAGCTAAAGTGTGTTGCGTGTGGCCCTGAAGTGATCGACAGACGTTCCTCAATGAAATACCACCCCATTGGAAGTTGACCAAGTTGACCCCATTACCAAGATACATCTAATTTTGCTGCTGATGGGGCACGCACCGATTTATTCCTCTTTGTCTAGCTCTAATACTCGTCACTAACACTCGCACTCGTCTCGTCACTAACACTTATCTCTAACACCTAATCCAAAACCAAAATCGAACTCAAACTCTTGGGCAAACAGAACACAGCTGGACTGGCCTCCGCCTAGCCACTGTCACAGGGGAGCAATGCTATATCAAAGCAAGCGCCAAGTATTTTGCAGTTGCCGTGTCAGGAGGCGGCGGTCCTTTCGCTATCTGCGATGTGAACAAGCCTTGTAGGATAGATTCTACTGCCCCTAAGGTCCAGGGCCACTCCTCAGCCGTCCTAGATTTCGACTGGAACCCCTTTGACGACAGCATGATTGCCTCTGCTTCTGATGACTCCACAGTCAAGCTCTGGCAGATTCCAGAGGGAGGGCTTACGTCCAACCTTACCGAACCGCTCGTTGACATGAGGGGACACGGCAGGAAGGTGAGTGGGTTAGTGCCACAAGATGTCCAGATAAGCATTAAGTGCCAGTGCACGGCTTCGACTTCCTCGACAGCCCAGTCGATTTCCCGGGCCGTTGGGTCGCTCTGAGCGATTTCAGAGGCAAAAAATCTTTCGGTTATTTCACTTGCGGCTGCTCCAATACGTGGCTCAGCGCTCACGCTCAGCCTAGGTATAAGCAAGGATGCCAGCGGTGCAACCGTGAGGCCTTTCCCGCAGCCATGTGGCAAAACGAGCCTGGACACTACGACAATAAGTCGAAGGACGGAAAGCTTGAGGGACCTCACGACAGTGCACGCTGCGAGGCCTGCCGCGCTGGCGACTGCACTGCGTAAGGCTAAGCTAGGGAAATGGGAGGTTAGGCGGGTAGGAAAAGACGGGAAAGGAGAGTTAGGTTGAGGAAACCTCTGCAACAATCAGTTCTTGCTCTAATCTAGCACCACTGCATCAAGTACAATTTAACATTTTCAACGACGTCGCATCCATCCATCACTTCACTAACCCTTAAATTATTTTGCTGTTAAAGTTAATATTTGCTCTCTGCAATTAAGTCTTTGTCTTCCGATAGTTCTCCTCGCACTCATTAAAGCAATCTGCGAGGAACTTTTTCTTTCGCTCTTTGTCATCTCCGAAGCCAAGTATTGTTTCGGCGTGAAGTCTGTTTAGCCTTCGCTTAACGAGTATGCGAAATGCTTTGCAATCTTGATCTGTATTTTCTGGGTCGCGGAGGTTTTCGTGATGCTTAACAGACTGAAATTTGTGAATTTCGTAGCATATGTCAACCTGACCCCTTGTAATTTTCAGTTCCGTCGCAATTTTTTCGCTCACGTCACTAGGTAAGCTCTGAAATCCCTTCGAAGACAAGCCACCAAGCCTTTCGAATAGTCCGCGTTCTTTAAATAATGAATAATCAATGTTATTTCGCAGAAGAGTGAAGCCGATGCAAGGATCTTCAACAGTAATTTCGACAATCTTTTCGCTCGCGCTAGCCAATTCGTAGACCTCGCGCATGAGTTTTCGCCCTAAGCCGCGTCGCTGAAAGCGTGGCATGATAATCATCTGGCAAATTCGAACAACTATGCCCGGTTTTGGCCTTCGAAAGAGTGCGTTGAAGAAGAATAGTGTGCAATAACCCACAAAGGCGCCGGACTCAAAGAGAAACAAAATCTCCCAACGTCCTCCGTCTTTTGTGCTTGAAATGTCCACCGTAGATGCCGTTTCAATTAGCCAAAGGCTGAGCGGTTCGACTTTCTTGAAGAATTTCTCTGCTGCTGAGTTTTCAGATGGCTGTGAATGAATGAGGACTTGGTTTTCGCCTATTTTGGAGACAGCTCCCAAAGCAGATAGATCGAGTGTTCCACATTCGGATCCTAGCGGAGGAAGAGCTTTTCTCACAATAGCGGAAATTTCAGTGGTTCTCTTTTCCCTTTCATTCTCGATTTTTATGCGCTTTCTGGCTGGTTCTGCAGTGCTGCCATTATTGTCACTGTCATAATTGTTGTCATCATTATTGTCACCATCATTGTTGTCACCATCATTGTTGTCACCGGTAAATAAAGTCTCCTCTTTTACTTCGACCTGTGCTGATTGACAGTCTGGGGAGAGCTCAATAATTATTCGCACACCAGTGTCAACCTCATTCAATACGGTATCATAAAGCACCTCCTCAGCATCATCATCACCCTCGGCAATTTCCTCGAAATCTTCTTGGTCATCTAGCAGTTCGTATCCGTATATGCGCTCATTTTTGAACAGCTGATGTACGAACTCGGGAATGAACTCAAAACCGCCATGCCTGATGGTTATTACAGAGCGAGGATTCACAAAGCGATCCGGATCAGTGTCTGCCATTCAGAGCTCTTTTGTGGAGATTAAACACAAATAATGACGCACTTTAATTTGCGATGCGACTTCGGACAATTAAAATTGCAATTAAGCTTTCATGCATTTGGCAGAGCAAACGTTTGGCAAAAATTAATTTCCCACCACGTGCGTTCTGTTTATCGTTCAAAAGCTTACAAGAATTTTTCTACGCTCATTGACTCTCATCGAAGTCGACAAGCTGAGATCTACCCTCCTCTCGCTCACCAAATTCCGTCAATATACAAGTCCTGGCCACCAGCATATAGCGCTGGGTATCTTCTCTCTGTAAGGTCGCTCACTATGCGTCGCTCGATTTTGGCCATGGCACTTCCGCCTTTGGAATTCCTTGCGGGTCGTCGGTGCCTTCGTCTGCCAAAGCAGGTACCTTCTCAGACAACGGGAGGGGATAATAATAATAATAATCCACTTGTTCTGATTGGGGGCACTGCCCAGTCAATAACATCTTGGCAGGCGCACTACCACTCTTTGGCAATAAAGCGTGATGTTGTGGTTTATGAAGCCCGTGGGCAGGGGCCACGCCTTGAAGATGATTTATTTGATGGGGACTATTCTGATTGCTCCATGGAACGGCACGTGGACGACCTTCAAAATTTCTTTGCTGCTTGCTTTCCTTGTGAAAAACAGAAAATCGATGTAGCCGGTTTCTCCTTTGGGGGGAGGCTAGCTTTGGCTCACTCTTCCACAGGACAAGGAAATGTCGATAAGCTTCATGTCACAGGGGTGGCAGGCCTCGTTCGGGACTCTTATGCTAGAGTAATTTTGCGGGCTTGGGAGGAGATGCTTTTGGGTGACGGCGAAGCAACGACAAGCGCCTTAGAGGAAAATCGTCGGTTGAAGGCATTCATTTATTCTTCCTTGCTCTCAACTTATAGCAAAGAATTTATTGCCTCCAATGAGCGCATGTTGGCGAATTTGCCTACAGTAATGCGGTAAAGTGACCATTTGATAACACTATCGCCTCTGTACGTGATTTTGTTGCCTTATTCCAGCAAGCGACGAAACATTGCAGGGTCGGTATTTTGTGACATTCATCTATCAACTTCTCGTATGTACCGGTAGCACCCTCAGTTGGCGTGAACGTGAAGGCGTGAAAGCCCTTCTGACCCAAGGCTGACAGCTTGATTGATGTACCTGAGTTGGAATTGTCGATTCCCGCAAGTACTCTTAAGTCCTCGATCGAAAAGTCTTGAGTTCTATTCATCCCTGCTCCTCGAGATGCCGTCTCCAAGTCAGTAGGCTCAAAATACTTTCCTCCAAGCCCATTATTGAGTGCGTGCATGAGGCACCGATTCTTTCCCAATTCTTGCGGTTCAAAAAAGTCAAGAGCTGCCTGAACCGATGGCGATTGAGTATGGTCGTCTCGTGTTTTCTTCCGCTGTTTATCACTTGGTGGCGGGATTTGGGCATGTTGGGAGGTAGGCCTCATGAGGGAGCGGGAGGAGGCAAGTTTCCACCAAGGGACAGTGCTCTCTTTCGTTTTGACGTTAGTTGTGTCGTCTTTTTCTGTGAAATACCACCTTTCTGCCGCGTTTTTTTGTTCAAGCGACGGTCTGCCTCTTTCTTCTCAATCTCAATCCACTCGTTAAAAAGCTCTCGATCTACCTCACTTTCGCCTTGAGTATTAGCGATGGTCGTGTCAAACAGTAGTTGCTCCTCCTTGGTAATAGGGAGTTGACAGAAAAGGCCCTGACCGTCGTGCCGATTACCGCATCTGCGACATGGATATGTGCAATTCGAGTTGAACCAACTGAAACCACATTTGGAGTGATCTCGCCCATGCAAAACACCACGTCTGTTTGTGGTAATTGTCCTATCTCTCCGATCCCCGCAGGCCCCACAGATCATTTTTCGGTAAGGGGTCTTCACAATATTATTTTGAGGCGCGTCTTTCTCAATTTTATACGGAGCTGTTGGGTCATTACTCGCGGTGGCGGTTCCAATGACTAAGTCTTTGTTGAGAGTGGTAGAAGAGCTTACCGGGAAGTCGGATTCGTCATCTTCGTTCTTTTCGACGTAAGCAGACCGAACCGCGGGTTTTGGAACTATGGTAAACTTCGACACGTAACTCTTCTGCTCCTTTTGTAGTATTTTAAGCGGTCCAGGCGTCGCAACGACCTCGGAGTTCTGCTTGACCCTCTTGTATTCTTTCATCAGCATTTCACTCGTCTTGTGTTTGATCACACATTCCTCCCCATCGGTCGTCTTCTTCGTTGCCTCCCGGAGTGCAGCGATCCTCCACTTCAAATCAAAGTCCTTCTTGTCAGTCTGCTTTTCAAGGTTATACTGGAACTCGCTCGTAAGCACGTTTTTCGAATTCGTCATGAGCATTTTAAAAAACTCGAGGTGCTCAAGATCCTGTAAATCATCACTGAATGGAACGGCAGTCACGCCGCCAAACAATTTTTTCGCGTAATTTTCCGTCGATAGGACTTCATGGAGTACTCTTCTTGCGCTATGATTCGCGTCTTGCAACATCTCATGCTCGACCGTTCCTTTTTCGGGTTCGGGTGACAACCCCAATCTTGCAATCTCAGCCTCGTAGTCTATTTCAATCTTCTCTTCGTCGATCCCGACCTGCGCTACCTTAACCTTAACCTTCACTTCCTTTCCACCGATGTTTGCCGTCGCACCCTTGTCATTCAATGGCCCTGTGGCCCTACGTGCGCTCGATTCCGCCTTTTTTCTGATGTTGTATTTAATTTCGTTGCAAATTTCACTTTCCGTGCGCCCTCCCGTACCAACGACTCCAATTCTCTCCTCCGGCACCAGTTTCCTTAGAGGTACGTTAAGGAGTTTGTACTGATTCGGTTTTCCAAGTGCCTTGCACAAACTGTTGATGTTCGACGCCATAACTACGTCCAGTGACGATCCTAGCTCGTCGCCATTTTTTTTTAGTTTCTGCCTTCGGAAGTCCTCATGAAAAGAATGAGTTAGATTTCGGATCGCCGTCGGAAGACTTGATGGGCGCCTTCATTCTTGCTTGACTGAGCCAAGACGTTAACATCGCCGTTTGGCGAAAATTGATGCATTTTGCAGTTGCTCTTATTGGTGATGCACCCGCACCTCACGTGTGTTAACTGGCGCTCGAGCACCTTGTCGACATTGTTGGTATTCTTAGGGTTGTAGATGAATAAAATAGGTGATGTGACGGCATCATTCATCGTTGCTAACTTGACCTGCTCCATATCCATCTCCTTGAACGTGTTGATTACCTTTTTGATACGTTCCTCTTGGATTTCTGGGGATGGATAGTGGAAGATGCCAACCTCCTTTAGCAGCTCCGTGTAGGTCGGAGACGCAATCCCCCTCTTTGCAAGCGTCTCGAGGGCGCGTTTCTTCTCGTCTACATCTGGCTCCTTGACAGCTCGTGAAATCGCAAGTTTAAATAGCCGTGCGAGTGGGTGTGAGGGAGCGATAGCAACACACGAGTCCCACCGCTGCTGAAAATGGAAATCGTCAAGGCGAACCTCCACCTGTTTCCCAAAGATGCTTTGTAACCAACACCTATCCTTGCAGCAAGAGTCAGAGAAGATAACTTGTAATTTTTTTCCGGCATTCTTATATCGAAGGGCAATACGCTCGAGAATTTGTCTTTTCTCGGTAGATTTCGACTCGGCAGTCGTCATACCGTACCACCCTGCCACAATACCTAGCTCTCCATACACTGTAAGTATCGAGCTGATCGGTTTCGAACTCGTCTTGTTGCTGTGCCTGATTTGAACACGATTTGCATAATCGAACGTCTCGTCGACAGACAAGACGCTGGGAGTCTCGCTGCTGATGAACATCTCGCTAACCTCAGCGTACCGATTCACATACTCCATCCCGGCTGCGTAGATTATCTTTTCCGACGGAATTTTACCAGCCCAACCGCTCATGTCGTAAAAGGAGGGGAATTCGGGGGCCTTGTCGCTCATCTTATTGTCACTGGAGTTGTTGCTGTTGCTACTTCTATCATTGTTAGTATTGTTTTCGGTTTTGTTAGAGTTGTTATTATTGTCGTTCACCGCATTCGCCGCGTCGGAAACCTGTTCAACGGTCTTTGCGACCAGTTCTTTCTCCAACTTTTCAAAATTTTCCTTCCCCATGTTCAATCTTTTTACATTATCAGATTGTTTCAACCACATGGCCGCTTTACTAATCCATCCCACCACCATCGCCATTCGTTGCTCTCGGTGCTTCTGCCCGGCCACCGACTGAGTTGATTCCCACGCATTTGTAAGCTTGTTGACGAGCTTCGTACTATCGGCCAGTTTTTCTATGGTGTTGATGTTTTGTTCTTTAAGGAACTTTATTTTGGCTTCACCAAGCCCTTTCAAGTCTTTCAAACTGTGATTCTTGAGTTTGAAACCAGGACCTGTCGTCCAATATTCTTCCACTGACTTTTTCAGTCGTGAGTTGGTCTTGGAAGACGCGCCAATCCGACTCGATGCATTATTGAAAGCCGACTTGATGCCAGACGACTCTGTTTTCTCACTCCTCCCTCCCTTCCCCAACCTCCGGCAATCAGCCAACCAAGACAGAATATGTTGATCATAGTTGCTCTTATACATTTTTTCCAGGACACCGTGAATACTACCTTTCCCTTGAAGATGGAATACCGTCTCGATGTACTTGAAGAGAGTTCTTGAGACGCAACACTTGTTGAAAAGGAAAAAATCAAGTGGGATCTTGACTCTGTGGGGAGTTGCTCAACTGACCCAGGGTTGAGAGCGTTAAAGAACTGACTACAGTTGCCACACTGATACCGGTACGAGAGAATATAGTGATAATCCTCCATTCCGTAACATTTCGTCGGATCACCAGTCACAAATTGTTTTGCTGTAGAGGCGTGTTGACAACAGGGACTTTGTACAGGGATGCCGTGTTGTTGATGGGGAACAAAGAGACGGACACCCTTAACCCTTTACGCAGTATTCACGTGGGTCGTGTTGACGGCCATTTTCTGTTCTCAGGTACTTGAAAACGTAGTTCGGGTTACTACGAATTACTGTCATTGTGTGAGAATCACGGCTTGTCACCTTTTTTTTAATGTCCTCGATGAAGTCAGCTTGGTATTGGTTTGTATTTCGACCTTTCATTGGCTTGCCGGGAACCAAAAACTGTTCAGAAGTCGATGTCGACGACAAAACCTCGAGATCATTATCATCATCATCACCAGGGTGGGGTGTGAATTTCTCCTCATGGTCCGGAGCAGGGAGAATACACAAGCGGTGAGGTCATTATAAATATATAAACTACCCACCAGAAGTGTTTCCGTCGACTTTGAAGCACCCTCGTGAAATATCGTTAATCAAATCAAAAAGTTGAAGTCGCTAGAGCCCTTAGAATTTGACCCCCAAACTCTAAGGAAAATGACTGCAGGTGAATGATCCCCGAATTTTTCAGTGACCAACCGATCAACCCCCACCCCCGCATTCCCGCATCATAGAGTCGAAAAATCCAAGTAAAAAAAAGATTAAGACTATTTACTTGCCATTAAATCCAAAATGACGATATGGCTTCTCGTTGTGCTTTTACTTGCCCTTGCCCCTCATGCTCGTGCCGTCTCTCCTCCTCTGCAGTCCCTCTGCGGTGGTGCGTGCTCCTCCAATATGGTGCTTAATTACCAGAATCCAACTCTCTGGGGAGAGCGGGGGGACGATGAAACCTTTGCATCTTCGACAACAATAACGGTAACAGTGACCACTTCCACCTCCACTTCGACTTACAGCACTACAATCCTCGACGACAACACTTGGCTCATAACTCTCCCCCCCCAGCTTCCCTCCACTTCCAACACAATTATCATCACCTATGGTGATAACATCGACAGCAACAACAACAAGAATGACGACGACAGCGTAAGTATTACGCTGGAAAATGTCGCCTTCGGAAACACATTCCTCTGCGGTGGTCAATCGAACATGGAATTGGAGTTAGATCAGACTGACGGAAGTGTCCTCATTGAAAATGCCGACTTCTTCTCAAATTCAATCCGAGCAATGCGCGTCTTCCACACCTCCTCCCCCAATGACACCCTCTCCGCCCTCACAATGGGGCACGACTGGACCGGTGACCCCGCAACAAATTGCACCAAAGGATGCGGATCGTTGGGATGGTTCACGACAACTTCTCAGGATCCCTCCCTAGCCACTTTCTCTGCGATATGTTATGGGGCTGCCCTCACAATCTTCAACAAAACCAACGTCCCCATCGGCCTCGTCCAGGCTGCTTGGGGTGGGACCCGGATCGAAGCATGGATGTCACCTTCTGCCGTCTCCTCACCGTCAATGTGCGTTGACGAGTCGGTAGGGACAGCGAGATGTGGGCCCGCTTTCGGGGGTGAAGACGGGGACAGGCGAATGAACAGCACCAATAGTGGGAATTTGTGCTCCGCCAATTACAATGGAATGTTGCACCCTTTGAAATTTATGCAATTCGATGGGATGATGTGGTATCAGGGGGAGAGTAATTTGGACACCTTTCAGGATTCTGCTATGGACGGGGCCTTGAATTACGCGTGTCGGTTTAAGGAGGCGTTGCAAGACTGGCGAGAAATATTTAAACAGGCCCTCCCGTTCGTTTACGTGGAATTGGCAGCGTGTGATAATTACCCAGATGAAGACATCAGTCGTGCTCTGTACCCGTCCGCCCGACTTGCACAGCGTTCAATTCTGACTCTTCCAAACACTTCATTTGTGACTGCTATTGATTTGGGGAACGCGGATCACGGTGTTCACAGTCTTTTGAAGGTTGAGCTCTCGGAGCGGGTTGGAAGCGCCGTCATTTCGTTAATTTTTGACCAGACGATGCCTGCAACCTCCCCAGCGGTTGTTTCAACGACATTATCGTCGATAACTTTCGATGCCAACGAGCTATTCTTCAATAATACTTCGTTTGCTGAGGAGGGCTGCAGTTTTGAACGCCTCCCGTTCGAGGCAAGATACGTTGGTAGTCTCGACTTTGTAATGGTTAACGCAACCATCGACAATAATGATAGCAGCACGGTTTTATTGGATGTTGGCGAGGTCGACGAAATTGACGACATTGAGATTGAGGAAATCCGGTTCAATTTCGAAGGATTCCCCGAGTGTGCGTTGTACAGTAGTAAGCACATTGCTCCGGTCGCTCCCTTTCGAATGAAGTTAAAGAACGACAGCCTTTGTGGCGGTGATGAAGACACGACCCAAACCCTCTGCAATGTGGACATTAATGGCATCCAGCAATGCTGCAACAACGAGATGGAGACTTGCTATCCCACAGTGGGGTGTATCGCGACGCCCTTCCGATAAAGCAAATAGATAGATGCATGTTTTGTAACAGAATCACGGATGTTCCTCATTCTTCTCTTCACGTCTGCCCGTCATTACAATTTTTAAACGGTTCAGAGCAGTTTTGGGTAAAAATCTCCTCGTTATTATTGTTGGTAGTCCTATAGTTATTGCCACGCCGCTTAAAAGTTCTTGAGCATTCTTCCTAGTCGTTGTGGGCAATCTCGCCAAAAAGGATAGCCCGAATTGAAGGCAGAAGCTCCTCGTAAGTGAGCCGAAGCCTGGCCTCCATAGTATTGTCACAAACAATCCGACCTTCGTCGGCAGTGAGCGTAACGCCGCCCCCAGTGCTGCTGGTCAGGTGCATGCTCGCATCCTTGTTAATTGTCACATTGGGATTGAGATCCACGCCGGCAGCCTTCTTCATGATCTGCTTGTACTCAGTGATAGCCTGTGAGAAAGAACGCAACGCAAGCCATAAAATAGATGTGAGAAGAAGTAATGACGAGATAACGACATAATGAGGTGATAAAAGGTTAGCTTTAGTGCATCTGGATTCAGCAAGGAGCAGTAGTCAATGGGCTGAGCTGTGTGTGCTGCAGTAAATCACGCACCTGAGGCAAAACCTTCTCCACAACTGAGACATCCTCAGCGCGGCAGTAGATCGTAACAATGTCCTCCTCGATTTTGATTAGACCCTGAACAATTAGCTTCTGTAGCAGGGACGGATAGTTCTGGTCGCTGCTAATCGAGGCAGCACGTTGGGAGGCAGTCTACGTTATGCAGAGTAGTTGGCGATCAGCAAATGTGGCAGTGAACCAAAAGTTAGCCAAAAAAGGTGTATTTTTGTTAGAAGCATTTGCTCGCTGCGAGACCCGCCACAGCAACGGCCACAAGGCAAGTTTTTAAGGCGAACAGATCCCCTGACCGGAACCAAAATAGCTGCCA
>ENA-OWPI01003055-OWPI01003055.1-marine-metagenome-genome-assembly--contig:-NODE-3055-length-14821-cov-2.997287_pt1 | contig 14821 bp, 14 predicted proteins | sample MGYA00238138_ERZ651775 | MGnify/ENA primary metagenome ERZ651775 (study PRJEB26906, sample SAMN06265043) | marine metagenome | isolation source: Helgoland LTER site | place: Germany:Helgoland, sampling...
CCGTTCAAATAATGTCTTGTATCATCATTAGATATTGAAATTCGCGTTTTATTTAAGAGTTTTAAAAATCTGTTTTTATCTAACGCAATTTCTTGGCCTTCAAACTCATCAGCAAAAGATGGAAAATTATCAGTTGGTAAGCATAAGAGATTAAAATCCGCACTATCGCTTTTAAGACTTAATTTATTTTCTGATTTTAAATCAAAGTTTAATTCTGAATTTGAAGAAATTTTTCTTAGTATATCATAAAGTATTGCTGCGGAAGTTGTTGTGCTACCTTCTTTTATTATTTTAACGTCAGAAATTTCATTGTAAAAAACTATATCTAGATCTGTTGCTACGATAGATAATTTATTATCTTTAAGCTGTAGAAGAACATTTGATAATATAGGAAGGGTATTTTTTTTTTCAACAACGCCTTGAACAAAATTTAAAGATTTTAATAAAATGTCTCTTTTAACTACAAATTGCATTTAATTACTGTTCTAATAATAAACTTTTAATCTGACTAATATTTTTTTTCATCTCATCATCTTGCTCAGATAGTCTAGTAATAGTTTTGACGGCATGTATAACCGTTGTATGATCTCGATTTGCAAATCTTCTACCTATTTCTGGTAAAGACCTTGTTGTCATTTTTTTTGCTAAGTACATTGCTATCTGCCTTGGTCTAGCAAGCGGTCTAGATCTTCTTTGTGAAAGCATCTCGCTTAGAGCAATATTAAAATAGTTTGAGACAACATTTTGTATTTTATCAACTGTTATAATTCTAAAAATTATAGTTTATCGAATGTAGATGAAGAAGATATAACCCTAGAGACTTGTTTGAATATAGTTAAAACCCAAGACAATGAAAAGGGTCAATCTAATGTGATAAAAAAATTTGGAGAAGATATGACAATAATGAATGGTAAATATGGTCCATATATAAATTATAAAAATAAGAACTACAAGATTTATGGTAAAACTGAACCAAAGGAACTTACAAAAGCAATGTGTATGGATATAGTAAAAAAGAAAAAATAATATTGTATATATTTAATATTATGGAAATACCAACCTATTTGTTTATTATTTTTTGTTTATCATTGGTATTCATAAATAGAAAATATCTACCAATATCATTAATACTTATTGCTCTTTTTTTATATTACCAAAGAGTCAATAATAGTAATGTGTTATTATCAAAAAACGGACAACTATACATAAACAGTTATAATAAAGTAGAAAGTTTTCAGAATTACGTACCCAATCAACTGGATACAGTTAATTTAACAAGTAATAATTGGAATACATTATGTGTAGACACATCGGTAATTTGTGAAAATAAAGATATGACCAAGGAATCATTAAAAATGGTTTTAGATGATTTTAAGACCTATATTAAAGACCTAACTGATGTTAACTTAAATACTATTAAAAGGGAATTAACGGTTAATGGAACCCCACAATGGGAATTCGTTACAAAACAAAATGTATATAATATTAGCCATAAACACGATACAGTAGGTCAACTCATTTACCACCTTAAGAACATCGATTTCAATATATTTATACAATTATTTAATAAAATAGGTTACGAAGATGATATAATAAAAGATTTATACGATAAAGTCCACAATACATTAATAAAAAAAGAATATCTTGATATAAAAGATGGGGATGTCATATCAATGAAAATAAAGATGGTTCACGATATATTAAAAAAAATTAAAGAAGAATATATGGAATTCCAGGACGCTGCTAATTCTAATAAGTTTGTTTTTTCTCAAGGGAATACATTTAATAAAATAGAACAATGTAAAATCGTAAAACAAACAACACCATATAGTGAGTTCAGTGACGATGTATTTGCTAACAAAACATTGGGATGTCCTACCGGACATTATTTAAAAGGTATGTCATATGATGTTGACGATAATACCTTTACACAGAATTTTCATTGTTGTGAATTAAACTCTTCTGATTATAATCAATCTTATGCAGAATACTTAAATTCTTCCAGTGTATTTAATGACATCATACCTAAGACAGGGCAAACACCTACTGTTGTCGAAAATAGTATATTAAGCAATTTTTCATTTGATATTAACAAAACCGATACTGAATTAGGAAATTACGAACAAACAGATGTCCCTAGTGATATAAGTCCCAATTCGATAAAGATATCCGGTTTCACTGGCACTGGCACTGGCACTAGCAATTCATATTCATATGAACGCAAAATATATGTGATTTATATGAGTAAAGATGGAACAACTTTAACTAGCCCCGAAGCAGATGCTATCGTGTATGATTTGAATAATGTTTCAAGTCTTAAATTTATTATCCCTGAAAAAGATGATGTAAGGGATAACGGCGACTCAGATATAGGTAACCAGATCGGGTTTTTAAAAGAAAATGGTGTGAATGAAATTGTTAATAATTCTCAACCAAGTAATGTTGGTATTTTTGCATTAGTATATGGAGAAAAAAATCACATTAAATATGCTATTGAAAAGTTATATAATAGAGAAATTAAACTAGACACTATGACTATGGAAGAATTAAACAACGCAACACAAAAAATAAAAAATATATTCAATATCGAATCAACGAGTGAAACCATAAACTTAAATTTCAATGGAATATATAACAAAAATCAAAATAGTTTTACTAATATTAATAATCCACTAATAGTATTGAATTATAATCCAAAATTAACTTATTGGACATTGGAATATAATAAAGTTCCTATTTACTATTACGCAGATACATCTACCACAATATTATCTCCAATGATGAAAGAAGTTTTTGATAAAACTCAATTAACTGAGCCTAAATCATATTTTGATAATGCTGTATTTAGTGGTTCCCCAGTAATAGAAGATAATACACCATCCGTGATAAAAAAACTATTAAATATTACAATAGATGGAAATGATGACTATAACGGACAGTATTTATTTAAACAATTAGTAAATAATCGCCCAGAATATACTAAACAAGACAACGCATTAATAACAATAAAATGGAACAATAATCCAGAAACGCGAAGATGGGAAATAAAATTATCAGAAAAAGTCATGTTTACTAATACTACGAATTCTGTTAGTGTTCCACAAGGTAATTGGAACAATGATGATGGGTCTGGCACTGTAATTGTTGATATATCTAATGACGGTAGTACAACAAATATCCTAAAAGATTATATTATTTTAACAAAATCGGGTAATTATTTGAAACCCAAATTAGACATATTATCAAAGAAGTTTATGTTAGAAGATTCACAAAAACCACACACATCCCAACCGGGTTCCGTTTCTGACATATATAAATTCAATATAATCAAAGAAATCGATAATTATTATATTAAAAATATAAAGGCAAATCTTTTTATTAGTATTACTAATGACGGTAATTTAATACTAGCCAATGAACAAAATAAGACACCATTAAACCTTATAAAACAAAACAGTAGATATTTAATTCGTTTACCCAATGAGAATAAATTAGCCACACTTGAAAATTTATTCTTAAAAATGAAGGCGTCTTTTAATGTATTAAATCCGGAAAGTAATCAGGTATTCGAATTTGTAAATATATCTAGTAATGATACATTTCCGGTTAAGGCCAATTATGGGTATTATACAGCACCGGTACCACCTTCAGCTTCACCTTCGACTGTTAGTTTAACTATCCCAGAAAAAATGTCAGGATATAATGAAAAACAAATAATGTGTCAAAATAATGAATATGTATCGCAATTATTAAAATCAGACGATAAAATAGAATTGAAATGTAATAAAATCCAAGAAGAAAACCAAAATAATATAAAAAATACGCGAATTTCATTTTTCAATAAACCAATAAGTGGGTTTTACCATAGTCACGATTTTATTGTTGAAGACCCTATTCATAATATAGAAGTTAATAGTACAGATAGTTACGATTTGAATAAATACAAATCTAAATTATTAGGAACACAAGTAGAATTATATTCAAAAAGAGACGGCGAATATTTAAATCAGTCGTCATTATACTCTCCTTTACAAAAAATATTAATTATGATGGTTATGATGAAAATAAATAATATAGATAGTGTAAATTTAGATACAAATAGTTTGTTTGAGTATTTCTCCAAGCAAAATATATTTGATATTTATTATAATGAATTATTGAAAGATAGACCAAGTTCTGGACCAACTACTACTGACTTAATTGAAGTCGCCAAGGCAGTTGAATTTTATTCAAGTGGTTCGAGGAAAGGTAAATATAAAGAATATGATGACAGTTCAGATTTAGAATTTGGATACGACGGATCTAAAAATATCATATTATTGAATTTTGATATAAGTAATATAAGTAATATAAGTAATATAAGTCAAGCAAAATTAAAATTTTATATTGATAACGAAATACAAGAAAAACAAAAAAATCATATGAAAATATATGGTATAAAATTAAGTGAATACAATGATGTTAAAGCAGCTATAGATTATAAATACACTATTAATAGTAATATTTATACAAATGATTATATAGAATGGCCTGTTACGAATTATGATACTAATGGTGTTCTTTATCCTGATGAAGGACTTATTGAAAGTCCAGATATTAGTAATATTCTAAACGAATTAGTTAGCACGCATTCAATAAATAATATATTTCTTTTAATTGTTCCCGATGAACAAAAAATGGCTAGTATTACTAATTCTAATGCTATTAATAATGAAAATATATTACAGGCATATGGTAATATAAAAGCACATGATGATGATGGAAAACCAAAAACCAAATTAGAAATAACCTATGTATCATAATAGGTAATTGTAATTGTATCTAATTAGAAATTGAATAATTTATTAGAAAAATAATTCTATAATTTATATATAATGGACAATATTTTAATTATTTTTATTATATCACTATTGTTGTTATTAATCAATAGAAAAATAGACAAATTCATTTTTTGCGTATTATTATTTGTATGCTACATTGTATATTTTAAAGAATATTACAAAGAACAATATACTGATTATTCCAAGGATGAAAGTGTTTTAAAAATCCACGATAAAATTAAATTCTTTGAAGAAAATGGTATGACTAAAACAGAATATGAAATAAAAAATGGTGTTCAAATTAAATTCGCTGGAGATGAAATGATAGAAGAGAAAGTAAAAACACTAGAAAATACTCAAGTCAAAAAAAAATCACCAGAAATCCCACTAAAGTATGGTCAAACTATATTACTTCAATGTTATGCTATGGAAGATAGATATTTAACTGGAAATCGTGAAGGATATAATAAATTTAGTCCTACAGGTGAAAATATGGAAGGTGTTTTTACAACCAATGAAGAAATCCAATTACACGAATGGATACTCTATCCTATGGATAATGCCAAGATGAATACTCCTATATTATTTGGCGATAAGGTGAAAATAATGCCAAAACATCCCACTTATACAAGATTTTTAGTTGGCTATCAAGAATTAGCTCCATTTGCGTATAATCCATATGAAAACAAATGTGGGGTTTTCACTCAAACATTAAGTAAAATCAATATGAATTATGATTATCATATATGGGAAATGGTTTCCGACTTTAAGAATAGTAAATATTCCCAGCCAATTTACTACAATAATCATATATTATTTAAATTGAAAGATAGATATTTAAGTGGTGCTAGACAATTTGGATTTCATCATAGTAAAACAAATCAACAAGTTTATACAGTAAGTGAAAAGGAAGGCAAATATGAATTATATTGGCTCATTAAAAATAAAAAGGAACCAAGAGTAAAAATACCCAATCAAATAAAACTATTCGAAAATGAAATAAGTTTATTGGAACCTAATAGTTCTAAAATTAATCTTAGTAAATATGACAATAATGCGAATAATTATTATGGATCACCTATTGAAGATATAGACCAAATAGATATAATTCTAGATAAGATTCATTATAAACAAGGTCATAGTTTATGTAAAATAAGAGATTTTTTATTAGTAAATTTTTTCAAAGAGCGTAATATTAAAAGCGGATATTTATATACTCCAGTAGATCAAAATAATCATAAAATTAGATTTAATGTAAAAACCGCGGGAAAAGATGGTATTTTTACAGATTTAGGAACTATATTCGAATCCGATTATTTATATGAATGGAATAAAGACAATAACATAGTAAAACTTATAAAGTCATCGGGTAAATATGTCAGTGTTAATATACTAAATATTAATAGTTTCGTTGAAGATAATGGTTTTACAAATGATAGTGATTTCATTTTGAAAAAATATAAAGAATATTTCTTTTTACTAAAGAAAATACAAGATAAAACATTTGTAGTGATCACTAACGGTGCTGGTCAAAGTTTGATTGAATATAATGGATTAGATGTGCCACGTGGAGGTATGTTTAAATATTTACCAAGTAAAAAAATTGTTACTATTGATAATCAAACCTTATTTAACGATACAATAAAAATAGAAAGTAAACTAGTACCTGAAACAGCATTAATTAAAAATGAATTAAATTTCTTAGAATTTCCTATTAACAAAAACGTTCAATTTGTCAAAGTATATCCTATTAAAATGGGAGATAATTGTTCAATGGAATTAATGTTTCACGATCAGAGTAATAATCAAATAAAATTTTCTAGGGATGAAGCAATTGTAAAAAAGAATGATTATATTCTTACTGGAAATGTTTCTAATTATGATGTAGATCAATTAAATACAACTGGAGAAAATACGGAAATAGAAATGGATTTAATAAATGAAAAATTTGTTAGAGGTGGGATTATAGAAAATGATACCAATCTAAATAATTATGTATATAAAGTTAAAATTTTAGTTGCGGGTGAAAATAAGACCTATACTACTCTTGAAACATATAATTTAGATATATCGCAATCTAAGACCATAAAATTCAATATAAACAAAAATTGTAGGTATGTCAAGGCTATTATTCTTAATTGTATGAATACGTGTAAATTTAAACTTGAATTATTTTAAAAGGTCTCTGCGCTTAGTTTTGATATTGATATAATCACCAAATGTATATTCATCTAATAATAATTCGTCCGATGTATCCAAATAATTAACAGTTTTATTTTTAGTATCATTTAACATTGGCGATATAGGTGTAGCAATATTAGCTTCATTATGCTTTGTATATCTTTTATTTAAATTAAAAAGAAAACTTTCGTCATTAATATTAACGAAATTTTGCTGACAAAATTTTTCATCAAGAGCGTCTTTATATTCGGCAACAATTTTCTCTGTTTTGGGTGGAAATAAATAGCATTGTCGGTTATATTTTTGTATATTACACCTAGAAGTGCTAAGAGATCTAGGTGCCAATATAATTTCCTTAGGTAAATTGTCTAGTGGTAAACTGCGGTTATAGATATTGTTGTTTTCGGTACATTCTTTGGCAAAATTTCCGAAACACGGTTGGTAATTGCTATGACTCAAAGTCTCGTTTTCACTTATATCAGCAGGAGAATACATTAATATAATCAATTATTTTTTTTTGATTGTTTTTTACTTTTACGTTTAGATTTAGTCTTTAGTGTATTACGAACACAATTACTGGGTGTTTCTACGGGTTCAATATTTAGTTTTAACATAGCACCGCGACTTATTTTAAATGTTTTCACTATTCCTGAAGCAGGTTCGTTTATAGTTATATAGTTTTTAATGTGTCGTTCTTTATTTTCATTTTTATTTTTATTGATAAATGCTTTAATAGCAGCATTTCTATGATTTGATGCTCTATAACGACCTTCATTATTAAGTTCTTTACAATTAAGATGTTTAGAAATATTATAAATAGTAAATGATCTATTGACCTTTTTATTTTTAAGGGATTTAGGCTTAGGTTTAGGCTTAGGCAAAGAGTGTTCTTCTAGTTTAAAATTATCCATAAGATTAGTTGCTTCTTGACTTTTGTAAATTTTACCTATTTCAATCATTATTATATTTCAATATTTTATTTTCTTTATTATGTTATATGGATAACGGAGTATATAATAAAAACGAAAAAAAGGAGTTTATTAATCACAATTACTTCAAACCTCTAGTATTCAGTCCGGTTAAAGAAGACTTTAAAACCGCGTCGTGTTTTGAATTTATGGATCAAAATAAAAAGGTAATAGTTAATGGAGTATTATTTTTATTACTAGTATTATTGTTACTACTATTATTTGTTTCGAATAATACCAAATGCTTGAAAAAAATGAAGTTGAAATAAACTCTAAAAAAATGATTTTGAAATAAATGAATTAAGAAAAATCCCCTAGAATATTAAATGGATTACAGTATAATTTTAGATAACCGCGAAGGGAAACTTATTGACTATTTTAAAGACAAACCGCGTATTCTAATAGAGCAATTAGAATTGGGTGATATTATTTTTCGAATAAATGATAATGATAATACTGAAGTGAAATATATAATAGAACGTAAAAGTGTAAGTGATTTATATAGTTCAATTAAGGATGGACGATACCGAGAACAAAAGGCTCGCTTATTGGCTAATTATCCACTGAGTAAAATTATCTATTTAATTGAAGGTTCTATTCCATATAAGAACGATTCTACTTATTTCGGGTCTGTAGTAAATATGTTATTACGAGACAATATTAAAGTATTCCAATGCGCCAATATAAATCAGTCTATTATGTTCATTGAAACTATACAAAAAAGGTTTGAAGCAAATGCGGAATTTCTTAATGAAACTTCAGGTTCTGGTTTAAATGGAGGTAGTAGCACCGAATACCTAAATACTATTAAAACTAAAAAAAAGGATAATATGACACCCGAGAATTATCAAATAATAGTATTAGCTCAAATACCTGGAATGTCGGTGGCTAAAGCTAAGGCCATACTTGAGAAATATAATACGCTTGAAAACGTCATTTATAATATTAAAACATATAGTCACGAAAATATAGCTGAAATTAAAATAAATAATAGAAAAATAGGGAATAAAGTAAGTGAACGAATACTAAAATATCTAGTTCTTTGATTGTGATTGTGAAGTATTTATATTTTTATATCCATCAGGTTTCTGGTGTTTATTTTCGGCTTCGGCTTCGGCCGCATTTGTTTTGATGAAATTAGGTGTTTGCGATTTAGTATTGTCGGGTCCATAGAAGAAATTCATTATGTATTCAAACATGTATATTATTTAAATTTGATTTTTTTTTAAGTATATAAATTTTACACAATAAAATATTTCAAGTATGGAAGAAGAACAATCAAAAATCAATCCGTATAATTTTAACAATAAACTACTATCTGTTGAATTTATAGTGAAAGTTATAAATAAATATGGTATTCATAAATTATCGGATAATTTAAAATCTGGAGAAAATATAGCCATATACCAACAAGCCTTTATTCATTCTTCATATAGACGTAATGAGAAACTTATTGCGGAAGTAGGTATTGTAGACAAACCGGAAGGTGCTCTAGAACTTTATAATTACGATTATGAACGTTTGGAGTTTCTAGGAGATTCTATTTTAGGTGCCATTGTTGCTAATTATCTATATGAACGCTATTATAATCAAAATGAAGGTTTTCTTAGTGTAATGAAGACTAAATTAGTAAGAAAACACGCTTTGGCCTATTTTTCGAAGGAACTTGGATTTAGTGAATATATCATTTTATCGCGACATATGGAAGACATCCATAATGGTAGGTCATCTATAGATATTTTAGAAGATACTTTCGAGGCATTTATAGGGGCGATGTTTTTGGATTTTGGAAATATGGGATACGAAGTATGTAATGAATTCCTCGTAAATCTTCTAGAAGAAAAGGTTGATTTTGCTGAATTAATTATGACCGACACGAATTATAAAGGTCGTTTAACGAAACATTATATGAAAATGTATCAACAGAAGTTAAGTTTTAAACAATTAGAGAAAAATGATTCATTTATAAAAATGGGTGTATACGACACACACGATAAATTTATAGGTGAGGGAATTGGGAACACAAAGAAAACTGCGGAACAAAACGCGTGTAAAGAAATATTAATAACTATGGATATGCTATAATTTTTTTATATTTAATTATAATAATATGAAAGTCAAATTAAGTAATGAGGAAGATATAATAGAAAATCTACCAGGACTTTCCATAGAAGACGGTCAATGTATCTTTCCATTTGTATATGATGAAAAAGAATACAATGAATGTTATAAAGGAAAACGTGGAAGTTGGTGCGCCACTAAAGTTAGTAAAAAAACTAAAAAAATAAAAAAATGGGCCTATTGCGATTATCCTAAGCCAGTTTCTAATGAACGGGTAAAAGCAACCAAAAAGAAAATATTCAAAATGTCGGAATTACCTTCTAAAATACACGTTCCAAAAATAGAGAAAGTTGTTCCTAGTTATTACGTATTACCAAATCGTAAAGGTTTCCTTAATTGGTTCGACACTATGTATGCCAATTATCGTATCAAAGGAACCAGTAAATTCGAAAAGTCTGCTAAATTCACCTTTTTTAACCACCAGAAAATAATAAGAGACTATTTGGATACACAATCACCATATAGAGGAATATTATTGTATCACGGTTTAGGAGTAGGGAAAACGTGTGGTTCTATTGCCATTGCGGAGGGTTTTCGTAGTGAAAAAAATATCATTATATTATTGAACAAATCGTTAAAACAGAATTTCATAGAAAATTTGAAGAAATGTGGTTTCGATTATTTTCGCATTAATCAACATTGGTTTTTCCATACTTTTAGTTCGAAAGATGACCCTATGAAATCATATGCAAAAAAACTAGGAATAACAATAAAAAAAGGCGCAACTGGAGCATGGTTCATTGATTTTTCCAAGGAACCCAACTATGAAAAATTAAGCAAAAAGGATCAAGAAGAAGTAGATAATCAAATATCATTATTAATAGACAAAAAATATAAATTCTATCACATTGATGGATTAAACGAAAAGAAATTAGTTAAAATGAAAGAGGATCGCGTGTTTGATAATTCAGTATTAATTATAGATGAAGTTCACAATATTACTAACGCAATGGCAAAAAAATCACCAGGAATAAGAGCTCGCTATTTAGAGGAATTAATTATGGATGCCGAAGATCTTAATTGTGTATTTTTATCAGGTACTCCTATGATTAATAACCTTTTTGAAACATCTAAACTATTTAATCTTCTTAGAGGTAAAATACCAGCATATGAAATAACCTTTACTAAAGCATCAACAGATATTAATTGGGCTCAAATTGAATCTTTATTAGATAATCATGAAGCCATAGACCAAATAATTATTAGAAAAAAAGATAATAATATAACAGTCACACGTGTTCCCAATGATTTCGTTAAAAATGTGAATAAACAATTAGAATTAGACCCATCAAAAAACACAGAAAACAATGAAGAATCTATGGGTATTTTAAAGACATTATTACCGGACTACGCAAAAATTAAAATGGAATATTATTCGTGTTTACCTAATTCCCAAGACAAATTTATGAATCTTTTTTATGATTATAATAAAGATGCCGTTAAAAACACCGAATTATACAAATCGCGTATATTGGGAACCGTTTCTTTCTATAAAACACAGGATAAGGCATTATTACCAAGTGTAAGACATAATGAAGTAATCGAATTACCCATGAGCGAATATATGTTTAATAAATACTCTCAGGTACGTAAAGAAGAAATAGAACAACAACGTAAGAAGAAATCAAGTAAGAAGAAACCCGATAGTGATGGTAATCCATTTGAAGTGAAATCTAGTTATAGAGCATATTCACGTATGCATTGTAGTTTCGTATTTCCTGAACATATTGAAAGACCGACACCATCAAGTAGTTTAGAGGACTTATATGATATGGATATAGACCTAGATGATCAGGTCATTGAAAATTCCGAAAAAACGAAAGCCTATGAAAAGAAACGTAATCAGGCATTAAAAGAATTGGAACGCAGTGCTCCAGAGTATCTTATTGTTGATGAAAAGGATAAACTAATGAAATACTCTCCTAAATATAATGAAATAATAAAAAAAATCAATGCTATGAAAGGTTTGAGTTTCGTTTATACTGAATACAAGACATTAGAAGGTATTGCTGTATTATCTATATGTCTTAAGGCAAATGGATTCCAAGAATTCCGCCTCGAAAAAAATGGAAATGGTGAATATACACTTCCATCAGACTTGGATTTATCTAAACCACATTTCGCTTTTTGGGCTGGTAGTGATGAGCAAAGTGATCTACTAAGAAAAATATATAATAATGAACTTTTCGAATTACCTAAAAATTTAAGGGAACAAATTAAGAAAACACAAAAAGATAATTTGCGAGGAGATATAATTAAAGTTCTACTAACAACTAAAACCGGTGCTGAAGGTATTGACCTTAAAAATGTAAGACAAGTTCATATAGTAGAACCTTATTGGAATCCTGTGCGTTTAGAGCAAGTTAAAGGTCGTGCTATTCGTGTTGGGTCTCATATTGAATTGCCAGAAAAAGAACGTCAAGTAGATATTTACACATATATATCTACATTAGATCCTAAAATGAAGAAAAATGAACCTATTATTGAAAGGGATAATATAAGTTCCGACGAAGCATTATTTGAATTATCTAATAAAAAACTAAATGTTATGAAAACATTTCTTCGTATGATTAAAGAAGCTTCTATTGACTGTTCATTGAATTACAAGGATACGTACGATGCCGAAGACCCATTTACGTGTTTGAATTACGGTTCGGCGTCCACTAAAGAATATAGTTATGTCCCAAATATCGACGAACAATTAGAAGATAAAGAGAAATATCGTAAAATAAAACAGATTAGTTGGAAACCGATAATAGTTAATATACCTGGACGCGGTAAATTTGCGTTGAAACCGGCACCATCTAAAGAACCACAATTATTATATAATTTGGAAACAATACGAGAATCAGGAAGACCAGGTGAGGCTTTAGGTGAAATCATTACAACTAAAGATAATAAAAAAGGTGTTAAGTTTTATAAAAAGGCCGAAATTAAGGTTATTTAAATACAATAATAATTAAGGTTATAATAACTATGGTTATGTCGGCGTCAAGTTTATATACTTTTATGTTTATTACTATATTTAATACAGGTTTTATGTATTTAGGTATATACAATTATAAGCAAGAAAAAACAGTAGATTCAATAATATTTATTTCTGTATCTACAATAGTTTATTTATACTTAGTAATATATTTATGGTATTTATATTTTAAGACTAGACCCAAATACTATAGAAATATAAATATAGCATATGAATCAGATGATGAAACACTTAATCTATAATATAATAAGAATACCATATTTATTTCCGGCTTGTTTTATACTAATTGGTTTTATAGTATTAATATCTGATCAAGAAAAAACCGAAATATTAAAATATTTGGGATTCGGGTTCTTATTATGTGGATTTTTTTTGGTATTAATTGAAATGCTATATTATATGTTTCAATATGATACACAAAATAATAATATTAGGATAATCATACCCCAAGTAGAACGTGGGGTACAACCAGAGGAAGAATTACAAACAATGGATAATATATCTATCAATTCTAATGAAAGTGATTTAGGTATTATTGTTTTTTCTGGTGTATGATATATTTATAAAATTGATTTGATTTATATGAAATTAATATTCCTCAATTCAAATACTTGAAAAAGGAAAAATGGAGAAAGTTCTTATTTACAATTGTGTGGGATTTTGTCTGATTATTATAGGATTTATAATTTCAATAGCAAAACACGATGATATTAATTATAGGCTAACTGGAGTATGTATAGCTTCGTTAGGACTTTTTATGATTGTGAGTTTCGTTTTATACGCGGGTTATGTTGTTTTATTGAAAAATAGAACTGAAATTAATAGAAGATATGTTAATGATTTGGTTTCGCGATACACCGAAGAAAAAATAGAAGAAGGTCAAGATCCAGTTTATAGTGATGTGAATATAAATCAAGATATTATTGAAACCGACTCAATTGAGGGTTCTTATTTAGAAGTAGGCGAATATGACGATGTATTTACTGATAACTAAAATAAAAAATAATTATTTTCAAAAGAATTCTTTTATACACTGAGTAATTGTCAATCGTTTATTTGCGTCATTTTCAATCAACGAATTTATAATTTCATTTAGTTTTTTTTTGTTTTTCTTTTCAGTATTAAAACATATATATATACGATTATCATTGTAAATATATGTTAACATGTATAACACACGGCCTAAACAATAACTATCTATTTTGTAGACTAATTGGCGGTCAGCGTGAAACAATATATTATTGTCATATATCATATCATTTGCTTCTACTTTTGGAAGCCACGGGGTTTCCTTCTCAGTTTTAAAATATTTAGGGAAATAACCAGGTGTTCCGCGAGTATATTTGATAAAATCGTCGAATGGTTCTATTGAACTAAACCCAAAATCTATGATTTTATAGGTTTTTTTATATGTATTTACAATTATGTTTTCAGGTTTTATATCTAAATGACACATTTTTTTTTCGTGAAGGAAGGCCAGTCCTTCTAATATATGTTTACTAAATTTTAATATAGTTTTATATGAGTTCCAAATGCTGAAATCATAATTATTTTCAATATCGTTTATAGTTTCTAACAACTCTTTATTACCAGCATAGTCCATATAGCAACAATGTAGTGTTCCGTTCATAAAATTCGTTTCTTCTTTTGGAATAAGTGTTTTGATATATGTGTAAAATCTATTACCAGGTTGAAGAAGATACTTGGCTTCGTCTGGAATTGAAAAGTATTTGCTGTAATTTTCT
>ENA-OWPI01003059-OWPI01003059.1-marine-metagenome-genome-assembly--contig:-NODE-3059-length-14807-cov-4.059131_pt1 | contig 14807 bp, 12 predicted proteins | sample MGYA00238138_ERZ651775 | MGnify/ENA primary metagenome ERZ651775 (study PRJEB26906, sample SAMN06265043) | marine metagenome | isolation source: Helgoland LTER site | place: Germany:Helgoland, sampling...
CTCCCTGATCCCAACCTGACAGGGGTTATCTTGAACCTCATCCTCGAATATGCGGGTCAGCCACTTTCGTTCTATGTAGAGGGTCACCATTTTATTCACAAAGAGATGCATGAAACTGTCAATAACGGCGAGGATGGTTACGTTGCCCTCTCTAGACCTGATACGCTCGACCTCCCTGATGGCCTCCTGAGAACCCAGCCCTCCCGCGGAGCTCCCACTGATGGTGACGACGTTGACCCCCCTCTCCCTCATTTCCTGAGAGGTGGGGAGGGGAGGGGAGGGAGGGGTGAGTAATAATTCCTTGCGTCGTAGCAATTCCGCGCGTCGTAACAACGTTACAATCCCTCACTTGTCTCCCCACCCCTCCCCCCCCACCCTTCCCTCACCTGAGCCTGGTCCAGCATAACGGAGACATTCAAGTAAATTACCACCGTCACCCAGTACCTTCCCCCGTTCTTGACTCCCATGAACAGCTGGTAAGTCAGGGCCATGAACATAACAATCAAAGTCTTCCCTCCGTTGCACGGAGCGTCCAATAAGATTGTCCTCCCTACCCCATCTCCCTGAGCTTGCCTGACTTCTCCCGCTAGGCACTCCAGAAGGGCTTTTTTTTGAAAGGGTCTCAAGCGGGACTTCTTTCCCCCTCCCCCCCCCTCCTTGTTGACACAGAGGTCTAGGATAACTTGTGCCTGTGGCCCGTCGAGCCAATTCCCGACCTTGTCCCTGATCTCATCGTCGGTTTTGCCCTGCCCACCATCTTGAAGACCAACTAACTCTGCCACGGAACCGTGGCCTGCCGATAACCCTGAATTGGTTGCAATGGCCGCCCCCTCCTTAGCCTTCTCCACACTATCCTTACTAAATTCATGGTCGATGAAAGGAGAGAGAAAGTCGTCTGACTTTGCCATCTCGAAAATTCCGTGGTAAACGTCTCCCACACCGAGATTAACAGCAAGGGTCTCATGCGTCTGGTGAAGATCAATTACTTCAGAAGTGGGAACCCTCCCCACGGTGCTGTTGGACATCTCGTACGTCGACATGTAATTTTCTCCTGTTCTTGCCGAATGCGCCGCAAAGTTGTTCTCTAACTCCTCAGTATCATCCCTCTGCTGCAAACTATCGAGCCCCGAATCCTTATCCTTCCCTCTCTGAATCTCCCTCACCTTGATGTTGATGAGCTTCCTTTGGGAGCTCAACTGGAATGGCAACCGGTTGACATCTTTGAGAAACCCCATGTCCTTACTCTTACGATTAACTTTCTTGACAGTGTCTTTAATAACACTATTGAACGAGGAGGAGGCATTGTACACAGAAAGGTCTCCGCAGTCGTTCGTGAATAGAAACTTATCAAACGTAGGCTTGGAGAACTCGGGACAGATATTCTCATGTTTCTTGAAGAATTGGATGATGGAGTCCCTAAACCCACTCCAAAAGAGGAGGAGGACCGTAGTCGTAGGGTGAAAGGGTATGTAGCAGTCCTTGAGGGTCCCCTTCCCCTTGTACTTCTCTTGCACTCCACCCGCCCTACAGGTCGTTCCGCACCTGGTAGGGGCACCACTTGCGAACCTGCATGTTACATGTGTGCAAAGAGAAGTGTTACTATTCACGCACATCGTACTTGACATCTACACACACACACACACACACACACTCTCTCTCTCTCTCTCTCTCTCTCTCTCTCTCTCTCTCTCTCTCTCTCTCACTCACCTTCCTCCTCTCGGGCCTTCCTCGGAGTTCTTACGGAGCATCCTCCTCCATTGAGCGCCCCGTCCCTCTGTTGTTCCCACGGCGAATACTTCCAGCTGCTTCCCAAAACGAAGGTACTCAGTACTGAAGTGTCTTAGCTGCAGGTGGGGAAAGGGAGGTGTTAAAACAAAGCACGCTCGTGATTCGCGCAACCTTCTGCTCCCCTCAATCAACCCTCTTCAACAACCCTCCCCTCATCAATCAAATTCTCTGCTGCTCTGCGCTCGCTCACTCAACTCTCCCACACTCACCTGTTCAGGATTCATACCTCCTAGCATCTTTAATAGCCCTCCCTCCAAAGCAGCTAGGGTGGCAATTTTGACCTCAACCCCCCCCTCACCCCAAGCTTTGACGGTAAAGCCTGTTTGCTCCCGGGAGTCGGAGTCGTCGGGAATGAGAATTCCCCTGCCCTCCAGGAGAGCACTAATCTCCCAACCAAGGTCTTTAAAGAGGGCGCGTGCGATCTTGATGTTATCAAATGCGAGATAGTTGAGACAATCCCGCAGCGTCTTCGTGGAGATATAATTGTTGTCCACGACGTACGCCGAATCCCTGCCCAGGACAGAACTATCCTTCACCATATCTCTACCACCACAGTCCTGGGTTACCTTATCGAACGCGGCGCGAATGACGAAGATTTCGGAAACGGGTGCATCCCTCATCTGCCCCGAGATTAACAGTTTTTCCCATTTCTCCACCTTACGAAGAGGGGAGGACCACCCGGTGACTGACTCTGCTGTCCTAGCATAAGCTTCACCAGCCCATGCTAATTTCATCACGAAGGCTACGTTGGACAGGGTCCTCTTAAATGTACTAATATCGGAGTCCTCGTGGAACCCGTCATCCTTATATTCCAGCCTCGTCGCCTGAAGAAACCGGCGGAGCTGGGGGGGGGAGAGGGAGAGGAGGGAAGAATTAGGAGATTGTTAAACCCACCCGTCCGTGCGCGCAGGTTCCCCACCACCAACTCCCAATCCCCCACACCTCTCCTCTCTACCCAATCCCCCCTGCCCCCCCTTACCCACTCACCTCTTGTTCTCCACCCGTCATACTACTGATAGCTAGTAAGTATTTATGGATTTGGCACCTCGTCCTCTTCGCCGTCGCACCATCATCGGTATCAACGTCAGGGAGACTCGTCGGGAGGTTCGATAGATACCTTGCATAATTCCCCTTTGACACTGTGCCGAACGCGATCAACTCTGCCAGGGTCTTCACTTGGCGCGAGATACCATTTTTACCCTCAGCATTCAGTGCTGGCGACCCTGGGTCAAGCTTGGCCAAGTATCCCTTCGGGGCCATGCTGGCCCCAGCCGAGATGTATCCAAGGTAATCCTCCGCAATTTGCCTATGCGTACGGTCTGTCTCTTCCTTCCTAATCATGACGGTCTGCACCTGTAGTTGGGCCAAATCATTCTTGCGTATCCCATTAAACAAGCCGGTCCTGCCTTGTTTGCTCACTGACCCATGGGAGTTGGAGACAAGTGTGCGGTAGGGTACAAGCTGAAGGGAAGCAATGTAATCGTGCCTATTCTGTTCGTCGGTGGTTATACCAATATCACTAAGAGCCTTGAGCAATCCAATGGAAGAGCCACCAGCCGCGGCGTCGTCGTTGTGGTCGTCATCTTCGTCATCACCTCCCCCCTCCCTCTCATCCAAAGACCTCTGTCCCCCCCCCCATCCCCCTGCTGCCCGACGCGCTCAAGAACGGCGTTCCCTACAGAACCGTTAATTTCAGAGATGAGGTCAGGAACAAATACACTCCACCAAACCAAGTACCGCTGTTTATGCATGTCCTCGGTGAATTCTTCATCGGAACCATCACCTCCAACCTTGGCGTCTTCACAGTTTTTGGCAAAAGAAAGGTGGAACTTTCTCCGAAAGTTCCTGACATTGCCTCCGTCTAGAAGGTGGAGGTCCAAGGTGCGCTGGCGCGACCAAAACTTATTGTCACCTGATCCCTCTTCCTCTTCTCCAGACGTGAAATCGTCCTCAACGAATCCAGCAATGTAGAAGGCTATTATTATTGGGAAAAAGCCATAGGTATTGGTATTCTTATTCTTGATGAAAGAGGAAAAATCTTTGGCATTTTTTCTTGTGGAGAGGCTAACAATGCCAGCCTTCATAGCCATTGACTTTTTGGAGGAGATCATCAGTCCCTTCCAGCGACTGACAGACGCCGCGAGAGGCCCGATTACATCCCCTACTTTGGGGTGTTGGTAGATGCTGCGAATGTACGCCAACGGAACGCTCTTCCGAAAAAGCTCAATGAGCTTAGAACGAGCGTCTGGCTTTAACTTAATTTCCTCCAACCCTGCCACCAGTCCGGAGACGATATCAAGCAGTAACATACTGTACACGTATTAGCACCACAGTTAGGCGAGTAACGTACGCTGTCTGTGGCTATGGGGACCAAAATATTTATTTGCCAAACCCTGAAAAGAGACAAAATGGGGAGGGGATTGTGGGGGGGGGAGAATGGAAGTCAGAATTTTGAATTAAAGCAAAACACTAAAAATTGAAAAATTCTCCAATGGAGGGACAATGAAGAAAGACGCAATCACAAACGTGTTATATAAAGGGCATTTACAAGAATGGTAGCCTTAAACATCGCCCACTTATTCACGACGCACAGTGCCCCTCCCTTCCCCTCCTGAATCACCTCTTCATGACCTCATTATGACCTCGCCACATCGCCTTCTACCGTACGCGTAGCTTCATTAGCATCAGCAACAGCAATAATTTCTTGAATTGTTGCAAAGGGTCTTAAATAATCACTTCCCTTCACTTCCATCCTCCTCAGCATCTTCCCCTCGCTTCAATCTGCTTGGTATTCTGACGCTTAATTCTGGGTATAGCTGTTTTGTCGTTTGTGAGCATTTTCTCATAATCTTATTGATGAAGGAGATCACAATGGCGATGGAGGCGCTAGTGCCGACGACATTCATTTCAATAGCCAAGATGGAATTGTTTCTGACCTTCTCTTGATGATGAACTCTCAACTCGAACTCCTTCCCTCCTCTGGACAGATTAAATAACATCGCGCGATCGTTGTCTGGTCCTTTTTTCTCATCTATTTTCTCATCTTTCTCATCTCTGGAAAACATTGCGAAAAAAATGAAAAACTATGAGTCGTTTTATTGCGTCAAAATATTCTCCGGTTGTGTGCGTATTTTGTTTACTTAATCTTCCCCATCTTCGCCGAGCGTGTCCATCTTCTCTAGTTCCATGGTGGCCTTGTCGAGTTGGTTTCCGCTGAGTGTTAGGCGTCGAAGGCCCGGAGCACTCTCGCTTGGGTTGAAGGGGAGACTCTGAAGTTTGTTGTTTGCAAGCAAGAGAAATCTAAGCAACGGGAGCTCCTTGATCCTCTTGGCGACCTTCTCGATCTGGTTATTTTCGACATTTATTACCTCAAGCTTGCTGCACTTTCCGAGGCATGCATGGAGCTTGGTCATTTTATTATTGTCGAGATAGATGCGTCGGAGGGCGGAGAGCTTTCCGAAGGACTTGGGAAGGTTGACGATGAGGTTGTTTTCGGCGTGTATTGTGTGGAGTTGCTTGCAAGCACTTATGCTTGCGGGGATGTCGACTATTTGGTTTGACCTTATTCCAAGCTCCTGCAGGTTTACCAGTTCTCCTATCTCTTCAGGAAGGGAGATAAGTTTATTGTGATCAAAGTACAGCTCTTCGAGGGCTGAGCAATCCAAAAGAGGGGTTGGAACTGTCGCGAAGAGGTTGTGCTGGAAAGTGAGGCCCTTCAGATTTTTTAGCTCGCATATTTCATCAGGCAAGTTCCGGAGCTTGTTGTTTTCACAGTAGATAGCCTCTAGCTCCTCGCAATCGCCAATCCGCTTCGGTAGCTCTTCGATCCGGTTTTCCCGCAGATATAGCTCAACGAGCCCTGCAAAGTCGCCTATCCAGTCTGGAACTTTCGCCAAGTTGTTCTTTTCCAGAGCGATTTCTGTGCAATTCTCTGAGAGGGCAGTGAGGCATTTGGGAAGAGAGGAGAGGTCTTTCTCGCTCAGATCGATCTCTTCGTTTGAAGCAAGGTCATCTAAGTCTATGTCTAGGTCATTTTCCTCCACAAATTCCTCCAGTGTCATGTCGTTGGCGTCGGCCCCTTTACCATCTTCCTTGCTGTCTTCCTCATCTGATGAGTCGCGAGGCATGTTTGTTGTCTCTGTTGTTGGAACTGCTGATGTTGCTTCTGCTGTCCCGACTGCCTCCGCTGTTGTTTCCGCTGTTGCCTCCGCTGTTGTCCCCGCTACAGTTGCTGTCTCTTCAGCAGGGGCTTCTTTTAATGTTATGGTGGCTTCCACTGATTGAGGTGGTGCACCTCCCTTAATCTTTTTATCCTGCTCGTTGTTGAACTCCACAATCAATGCTTTTATTGCGTTCCTCGCTTCCACTTCCTGGCCCTTTGTTTCCTCGTATACCCTCGCAACCTTAGCCAAGAACTCACGCTTGTCGTTGTCTGAGCAAACACTGACTGCGGTTCCCATTTGGGGGGGGGGTAAAGAATAAACTTGTCCTTTGGCTACGGCAAAAAAAATCACAAGAATGTGAAAGGCGCTACTTTCTGTAGGTAAACGAATTTATTTTGTGGAGCTAGGTTGGGTCGTTTTGTTTTCGTTGGGTTGAACCGAGGAAGTTGCAATATTGAACCCCAACCCCACAACTGACAGATATCCGGCTTTTTTATACTCCAGCTTACATTAATCAACGATGACTGTGTCTAGCCTCCTTACATCTGGCGAAAGAATGCTCATGGTGGGAGACCCTGAGGTACGTACGGTTTGGAGTTGGCTCTGCTAAGGATGTTATAGGATTGATATGTGATCTGGGATGCCGCGCTTAGTCGTCGGGGGGTGGGGGGGGGGGGAGGTGATTGTCCGAAAACACGAGTGGAAACTAAGAAATCGCACCATTTTAAGTTGTCCCCCAGCCCCCCCACCCAGCCTGTCAAACAGCTAACACAAAACTCTTACACCCCACCTCCTCAGCAAAAGGTGTTACAGCAAATTTGTGCTTACTCGGAGGAGGCCGATGTGAACGTGATCCTCAAGTATTACTTGAAGAAGGTTGTTGAGAAGCAGCCTGATAACGTCATAGACTTTTTGCTGGAGGAAATTGCAACAAACCCTTACACACCTCCTCCCAAGGAAGAAAGTAAGTAATTTTTCTTGTTTGGTGGTATGTGTGGTTGTTGTGAAATAAACAGTAGAAATGAAATGCCCTTTTATTTGGGTGCCTAGAAAGCTTTTATGTTTTAGCAACATTTTATAGCAGTGCAACATTAGTCCCACAGGTCTATATTATATATTTTTTGTAAATGGCACAGTCAACCCTCCTCCTCTCATCACATCATAAAACAACACAACACAACACAACACAACGCAAGACAATGCACCCTCAATTGAGCATTAGCAGGCAGCTCTCTAGATTCGCAACGACAAACCCGAGCTGTCTCCCTCCCCCCGATCCCCCCACCCCCAGGCCGCTCTCTTCGCTTCCATCTACCATGACCCGCTTGCAACCTCTAACAAACTCCCTCAGAACCTCTCTGATTCCCCTACCAGTGCTATCAGTTACATTTCCCAACAAGCGCGTCATGCGACCTGCAATAACGGACTTCTTGTGTCTCGCACCGCCGACTCCGCCCATGACAGTACCAATGGCACTGCCACTATTTCCATCGTCTTCATCTGTACTGGAAAGCGATATTTGGCAAATCAGGCTCGTGACATCACGTACATCACTTAGATGCTTCTCGACGACTCCATGTCCTTTCCGTTTTCCGCTCCCCCCTCTAGCAACAACGCCATTCTGTAGGTCAAAAAGCATAAAGATGAACTCCCCAATACCCTGAACAGCCGTGACACGATCGAGAAACTCCCGCCTAACATCACCAGTAGACCCGCAGAATCTCACTAGCACTTTGACCCCCATTTCTACGATCTTGTCTCTCCCCTGGACGCCAAATGATCGAACGCCGGTACCTACGGCTGATAGGAGGAGGGGGATGCCATTTTGAGAGAGGAAGGTCTGTGTCGCTGCGGCATTTGAACCCCCCTTCACGGCAATAGACTTCGACAGGATAGCCGCGCAGCGGTCAGTTAGGCTGCTGTCATTCGACGGGGTTTTGGTGCTTACACCCCTCCCCCCGACCCCTCCAACATCTCCCTCGACGGCACAAACAGTCATAGCTACAATTGTTTTTGTGATTGGGCACACTGTCTTCTCTAAAAGCGTTCGTTCCAGAACTCCAGTCACCCTGCTAATCACGCCTCTGGTGAATTGGTTGGTGACGTTGAGGCCGCTATCCGTTGCCGGAGAGTGTGACGATGGCACCGTAGAGCTCCCTTGCATCTCCTTCTGGTGTAGCGTATGTTGGCAACAGCCCCAGATAACAAGAGCAATATTTCTTTCGCGCTCTACACGGACTACTGTTGCCGAGCTACCTCCAGAAACACCCGAAGATAACACCTCCAAAACGCCAGGAAGTATCTCAGCGCTCCTACGTGAATAGCTACGCCAACCCGCGCTACTAGCCGCCTTGGTGTCTTCTTCTCTCTCGTTCAAGACAGCCATCATCCCCCCAACGCAGTTTTCCATCGTTCTGAGTTTTAGCTTGAGCTTCTCAGTCTGGCGGTTCGAGTCGGCTGCTGTTGAACTTTTGGCGACGCCGTTTGCTTTGGCCAAACCGATCCCGGCTTGCGGCTCCGCTTTTTTAGGACTGCCTTCTTCTTGACGCATCACTTGGTTTACAACACTAACTCCTCTGCATCCACCACCAGGGCTTCTCCTCCGCCCAAGCTCCACCTTCCCCTCAAGTTCACGAACCCTCCGACTTAAAAAGTCATTTTCCTTCCTCAATTTCTCGTTCATCTTTTTCGTTTCCATGGCCGCTCGAACTGTGCCGTCCGCATCCCTCAAAAGATCCTCAAAACGAGCAAGCCGAGATGTGAGCAACGTTTCAGCTCGGGAAATATGAGTTGAAGCAAGAGTTGACGAAAGAGTTGTCAGCTCTGATTTCAGCGTGTTGGGGCTAGTATTTTGAACTCCTGTGACATTATCAATCGATAAAGTCGCCTCTTGAGTGGGGTTCTGAAACGAAGGTGATTTTTTTTTGGGCGGGGGAACTGGAGAAGGTGACGAGGGAATCATTTGGAAGTCGTCGTGGGGGTTTAGTCGGAATGAGCAACAGTGTGCGAGTCGATGAGAACGAAGAGAGAACGACAGTGCGCTGCCGCAAATTCAACAAAGAAATGTTTTTTGTTTTTTTCGTCCCACTTCTTACTTGTGAAGACCAGTTCAAAGCTAATTATTTCATTTTGCGCGTATATAATACCCCGATGGTACGATCGAAATTTTACGCTGTCCGGAAAGGTAGAAATGGCCCTCAAATTTACCGTGACTGGGCATCCTGTCAAGCTGCAGTGAAGGGATTTTCAGGAGCGGTTTTTAAGAGTTTCTCCTCACAACAGGAAGCAAAAGTCTATCTATCTGGCGGCGTTGCCGTCAGCTTTGTAAAAGGATCTGGGACTGACGACAACGATTTCAACAACAACAACAACAACAACAACAACAACAACAATGGCAACGATCCGCAGCAGTCGCAAGTGCACAAGGCTGAGGCGCAGCCGCTGCTGACGATATCTGTCTATTTTGATGGTGGAACGAGATCAAACCCCCACGGCAGCTGTGGGAGTGGTGCTCTGGTACGTGTTCAACATGGCTTTGAGGCTGTTTATCCCAAAGAAGTCGACAAAGAGTGGTTTTTCTCGGAATATTACGGACGGGGGGGTGACTTCTCAAAAGCGGGGAAAGGGGGCACGAACAATGAAGCTGAGTACAGGGGATTAAAACTTGGAGTTGACTTTGTATTTGCCTACCTTCAGGAGAAGCTTTGGATTGGTACATCTCAATCCCGTTCTCCGCTCCGCACGAAGATAACATTTGTTGGGGACTCTCTTCTCGTTATCAATCAAATGAATTCGGTTTGGCAGTGTAAAAGTGAGAAGCTCATTCCGATCAAGGTGGAAATCAGTAACAAGGTGGAGTCCATCAGGCGAGACACCTCTCTGAACCTGCTGTCAATTGATTATTTGCATGTGAAACGCGAGAAGAATTTCCGTGCTGATCTTTTATCGAATCTTGCGATGGATCGCGGAAGTGTTCCAAGTGGGAGCTTCGATGATGATGATTGTCTTGGAGTGTATCACCATCAATTTTGTGATGAACACTGTCTGGGCCACAGGGTGGGGAGAGATGGAATCGAAGCAGCAAAGCACATTTTTTTCGAATCTCACGATTGCGACAGGGATGGGTTCAAAGCGATCAATGACGAAGGTAACGACGACGACAAATCCGATAACAACGACAACAACGACAACAACGACAACAACGACAACAACAACAACAACGACGACGAGGGCGACGATTTTGATGGCAGTAATAATGACTACTCCTACGAAAAACGTGGACTTGGCTCACTTATGGTGCACTCCTCTTATGATACACGCACTGAGTCGCCGCCACTCGGGGATTTTGAACGCCACACGACTGGGATAGGATCCAAACTAATCAAAAAACAGGGCTGGGAGGAGGAGGGCCTTGGAAAAAATCTCGATGGTATCATTGATGTGCCTAAACCGCCCTCAATAGGAACGGGGAGGCAAGGCCTGGGGTTTCTCACCAACAATGAAGGGAGGAGTCAACCACCAAGGAAGAAGGCGAAACGCCCTAAATCTTGCAGAGTGTAATACGGCGAGGGCAAAGGTAGTAGACGTAAATATTATATTATATATAGGAGATGAGCAAAAATATAAGTTACTTTTTTTTGGAGCTTTCAATGAAATTTTTTTGAATGTTCCTTCCTTTGATCCTTTGATTTTTTGCCTGTTCGTTTGATCTCCGAAACAGTTTGGTATTGAAACTTAAAATTTGGCAGTTTGGTAATTTATTGGTAAGTAGAAGATATCTTATCGCTCAAGCGCACTCTTACGTCATCATTTCCCCTTGGAAGAAAAAATCCGGTGTTTTAGCCAGTATCTGCTACCCGGTTCGGAGCGGGTATCACAGTGTCCGAGGGTTGTAACCCATAATTTAATTGCTCTGAACGCAAGCAGTGACTGTAAAATTGCGTCAAAATTGTTCGTTTCCGCTACAAAAATACATGGGAACACCTCCTTGAAAGTATAAACTTGAGTTTTTGACCTGATCCCTCCCAACTTTAAAAACAGCTCCCAAAGAAGTTTAGGTTTAATTTCCTCTAACCCCAACAACCAACCCAGGGCGTGTCCTCTTTTTGGCACAGTTACAACAATGGTGAACTTTGCAGCTTCACCGCGGAAGTCATCTCCAAGACGGGCGGCAGCATCTGCTAACTATGCAACGCCTTCTTCGAACACCAATGGCAGTGCTATAACTCCGGGTGGACAGCATGGAGCTGAAATACTCTCAGCGATTAATTCTACATTTGGTGCGTCTGATGACGCGATCAATGAATCGGCTGCATCATTTCAGTCGTCAAATCCACGTTTGCAGCCGGATCCACCAGCAGGTGAGTGACTAAAATTAAAAAAGGAAACCTAACCCTAACATCCAAACATCCATCCATCATTTCATTCCTGGAGTGGCCAAGTTGCCTCACTTCAAGGAAGTTCTCGGCAATATTCCGGTGGTGCTGTAGCCAACTTGCTCGCTGAGCGTCCTCCAGAGGTTTTTCTAACGTTTTTTTCTACCACGACCGACGCACAACTCAACTCTCTTTTTAAGTAGGCTGCACATGCAAAAAATCCAAATGCTTGAAGCTCTACTGCCAATGCTTTGCATCTTCTATTCTCTGTTCGTCAACTTGCCGCTGTCAGGTTTGTATGAACACGCAGCAATATGAGGCGGAGCGCCAAAACGCTGTCATGTCAATCCTTGAGCGAAATCCTAAGGCGTTTGATACTAAATTTGGGGGGAAGGGGGACAGGGATGGGGAGGTGCGACACAAGCTAGGGTGTAAGTGCCGCAAGTCTGAGTGCTTGAAAAAGTACTGTGAATGTTTTCACGCCGGAGCAAAGTGTTCCACTAACTGCCGGTGCATAGGATGCAAGAATCAGCCATCCAGCCACAACTCAAGGACAGACAACGACAATGCCAACAGCAGCGCCACTACCAGCCATAAAACCAAAACCAAAATCACCGCAAATACAGGGGTTGTGGCCGCAACCAACAGTCGCCGCACTGGAAGTTCTTCCTCGTCGTCCTCTCCACGGGCGTACAAAAAAAAACTGAATAGGACAGTCATCAGAGGGGGTTCAACAACAATGGATGATTTTGTTGGAAGCGGACAGATGGGAATGGTGAGCAGCATACCGCCACCAATGAGCAACTTTGAGATGCCTATATACAATGGGATTGTTCCTATCAACGATAATGTCAGTTCCGGCCTCGAACCCTCGTCCTCCACAAGCCCAAATGGTATGGTTAATGCTGCCCAGAACCTAACTTTTATGAAGATGGGTTCGCCCGAAAAGAAGCCACAATTGGCAACGGTACCACCATCCCTCCCATCGACGATAGGCGACAATTGGGGGGGCGATTTTTCTGGCAAAGGGATAAGCCGAAGCTACTCAAATTCATCCAGCTCATCAACGACCAACTCCGCCCAAAGCAGCGCGCAAAATACTCCGCTGACGCCCCCTTCAAATTCCCCTACAGAAAAAAAATCCCCAAGCAAACTCGACCTAGAGACCAACCCCAACCACGACGAGGAGGAAAAGAGCAAGGCGGTAATGCTGGCGGCTTTTGCAATGAAAGAGCTCGGGTCCACACCACCGCCGACGCCCACCAAGGGTAAAGAGTTGAATCAACGACCACCTTTGCCACCGGCATCCTCGGTAAGCACCAACATTAACATCGACACCAATGTCAATTTAGAAAACAACCTAAGCAACCCCAAAACGCCCAAGAGTAGCCTTGAGATGCTACAAACTCTTGAGAAGCTCAGCCCAGACACCGGCGCGCAGCACATTTCCCCCCCACAACACTCGAGCGTTCTTCCTCTTCGCAGCCCCAAAAGGGGTAACAGTGCCCTCAACTCTAGCAACAGCTCGAGCAGCGATGACGAGAAATTCAGCTCGGGGAGCTCCAATGGCACGACGGAGGACGAAGAGGATTGCAGCTACGATGGGGAGGAAGACAGGAAGCGGCGCCGGAAGGGGACACTTACGATAGCCACAGATATCAAAAGCGGAGGAGAGGACATTCCGAGGAATATCACGCCTGTAAGTCAGTTTTTGACCCCGGGGATGGAATCCTTGGGGACTGACAACACCAGCAAATCTGTTGCTGAGAAGAAGAGGGTTGTGAGAGCGGGAACGACAACGACAACGGTTGAGAAATTTGCAAATACAAATTGATACTGGTTTGCCCGCGATAATGTTTTGCTTGCTTTATTCGATAGGATAGTGAAACGGCCTAAATAAGAAACGATTAAACAAGCACAGCTAACCGATACGGTAATTTACCTGCACAAAACAAACAAAATTCAATTATATGTAAAGTTTTACTGTTGCTGGCATTGTTGCGGAAGCGGTGTCCTGTCCCTGCCCTCCTTGAGCCTAACCCTTGCCCTATTAAGCGCCTCATCCACGTCCTTCTTCTTATCCTCCGGCAGTCCCTCACAGTCCCTGCAATTCTCGAACGCCTTAACAGCCATCTCACTCCTCTCGTTCTTTGGGCTCATACCCATCAAAGCAACACCATGCCTCCAGTATCCCTTCCACCACTTAGGGTCCGCACGGACAGCACACTGTGCGTCCCAGCTCGCAGGAACAAATCTCTTCAACGCAAGGTAACACGCGCATCTGTTCCCGAGAATAGGCGCAGATGGTGGAAGGGCCGCCTTCTCGAGTGCCTTAATGCAACGAGTGTAATGGGTCACAGCTTCCTGGTAGGAACCAGATGAGAAGCATGCGTTTCCGGCACCTTTCCACGTTTGGACCTTGGATTCGACGTCACCTTCGTGGTCCTCTTCGCCATCTGCGTCAGCAGCACCACTACACTCCTCGGATTTACTCCCTTCACCCTTGTTGGAAGATTCCTCATTGGAATTGGAAGCTGTCTTTCCATCCTGTCCATCATTTTCATCCTCATTCATTCCCTTTGCCCTGTCACCTCCCTTCCCGACCTCCTCGGCCTTACTCTGGAGCTTTTCCTTCGCTTCCCTAGCCTGCTGAAGGTCCTTTGTCAACCTCTCCTCCCTTAAACGAGCTTCCTCCAACTGCTTCTGCAGTTCTTCTACCTGGGCAGACATAACGATAGTTGTTCTATTGAAGAATAAAACGCCTTCGCCACAAATTTTTGTCCTCGAATTAAACAGTTCAAAGCACGAACTTTATTGAGGGAGGTATGATACTCCACCCGCCTCCAACATTTTAAAAGTACAGAAGGATAACTGAGAGTCTTCACCTCATATATTGAGGAGTCTTTAGATACTGTCGTATCTCCTCGACCGTGCAAATTAGAATAGGCTCCATTATCCTGCGCCCATATACCTTCTCCTGTAATCCTGTACTCTCTCCCTCCCACTTGTGTGGTAACCTCTCCAATGTTCCCATCACACAAAAGCCACTGCGTCCTGCTATCTCCCGTCGACGTGAACCCGAACGATATCAAAAGCCGGAGCTTCGGCATCGCAACTGTATCCGATGATGGGAAGAGAGTATACTACCCGAGCAGTGGCCTTAGTGGAATCCGGACCTTCGACTTCACTGGTGCAGTTCATGTAATGGAAATGGGCTATGAGAGTAAAGGCGTTGAAGATCAGACGTATAGAATTTGTGATGATGTTGTGGGGGATGTTTGTGATGAGGTTGTCGTTGGGTGCAGTAATGCTTGCATTGTAATAGCGGGGTGTGACAATGGGACACGGCAACTACTAGAACTCGGTCCAAACGGCGGTTTAACTGGAGGTTTATACCAGCGTTGCGTCGATGGTGTCAGGCAAAGGATGGAGAGAAATGGCAGGGGGAACGGAAAGATTGTTGTCAGCTGGTATGATGTTA
>ENA-OWPI01003060-OWPI01003060.1-marine-metagenome-genome-assembly--contig:-NODE-3060-length-14805-cov-3.937398_pt1 | contig 14805 bp, 14 predicted proteins | sample MGYA00238138_ERZ651775 | MGnify/ENA primary metagenome ERZ651775 (study PRJEB26906, sample SAMN06265043) | marine metagenome | isolation source: Helgoland LTER site | place: Germany:Helgoland, sampling...
TACGAAAGTAACTCAAGTTATGCAATATGCTGGAACTATAGTAGATGATAAATTTCTTCCTACTATTAATCCTGCAATGCTATCTTTTAAGCCAGAGGCTAAGAAGACTTGGGAAGATGCTAGAAACAATATCATCGGGTATATTTCTGGCGACAAGAAGAAGGCCGAAATAAATGACGAAAAATTTGTCGGTATTACAACAACTGAAGGGACTTTGGATTACATTCAAAGATGTATTGACTCGCCCTACGACTTTATCGGAATCGACTCAGAGACTACTGGTCTGTATCCTCGGAATGGGTATATTCTTGGTATTAGCTTATGCTATCAACCTGATTCAGGTGCTTATATTAATGCCGATACTATTGATGAGTCTGTAGAAGAGAAACTTCAGGAGTTATTCGATAAGAAGCGAATGGTATTCCATAACGCTAAGTTCGATATTCCAATGTTTGAGTATCATTTCAATGTGAAACTCTCACAGTTTGAAGATACTATGCTTATGCATTATATGCTTGACGAGAATCCAGGCACTCACGGCCTGAAGATGCTCGCTATGAAGTACACGGACTATGGTGACTATGAGAAACCTATGTATACTTGGATGGACGAGTATCGTAAGCAGAATGGTGTGCTAAAAGATGATTTCAAATGGGAGTGGATTCCTTTTGAAGTTATGCAGACTTATGCTGCTATCGATGCCTGTGCTACTTTCACAATCTTTGAAAAGTTTGAAAGAGCACTGAAGAAGGGTAATCCTAACTTGATGCGTGTATACAAGACTATCTTGTTGCCCGCTTGTAGGTTCCTTATGGCTGTTCAAGATAACGGAGTTCCTTTTGATAAGGAAAGGCTCATAGCGAGTCAAGATCTTATGCTAGAGGAAATTACTGATGCTGTTGGTAAATTGCAAAGCCATCCTGGTGTGGCCGCTTTCCAAGCAGCAGAAGGTAAAGACTTTAATCCAAACAGTGTTCTACAATTGCGTAAGTTATTGTTCGACTATGTTGGGCTAGAGCCTACTGGAATTAAGACGGAGAAGGGAGAAAACTCAACTAATGCTGAAGTATTAGAGAAGCTCGCTCTTCAACATGAGATTCCACAGTTAATTTTAGATGTTCGTAAGAAAACTAAGATTAAGAATACTTATCTCGATAAGATTATTCCACAGCTTGATAGGGACGGTCACTTACGGACCAACTTCAATATTCATGGAACTACCTCTGGAAGACTATCTTCTAGTGGTAAACTGAATATGCAGCAACTTCCGAGAGACAATCCGATTGTGAAAGGGTGTATTCGTGCTCCCGAAGGCCATCAGATTGTTGCAATGGATTTAACAACTGCCGAAGTATATGTCGCTGCCGTATTGGCAGATGACTTGGAGCTTCAGGACGTGTTTCGTTCTGGAGGAAACTTTCACTCTACGATCGCACACAAAGTATTTAAACTAGACTGTGAAGTCGAAGATGTGGCAGAGAAGTATACAACCTACCGTCAAGCAGCAAAAGCAGTAACCTTTGGTATTATGTACGGAGCCGGTGCAAATAAAATCAGTGAGCAGGTTACTAAAGATGGAGGCAAGCTTTCAGTTGTCCAGGCTAGACAAATCATCAAAGAATACTTTGGTGCTTTCTGGAAGCTAGAGGAGTGGATTGAGGCTCAGAAAGAGCTTATCAGAAAGAATGGAAGTATCTATTCTCATTTCGGTAGAAAGAGAAGATTGCCAGACGTTAAGTCAGACAATAAAGGAGTCCAAGGACATGCCATTAGATCTGGACTTAACTTCCTAGTTCAATCTGCTGCTTCCGACATAAACTTAATCGGGGCTATAGAAGCTCACGGAATACTAAACCAGAAAAAGATGAAGAGTAAAATCTTCGCACTGGTTCACGATTCCGTGCTTGCAGAAGTTCCGAACGATGAAGTAGAAGAATATTGTTCGATATTACAAACCGAAATACAAAGAGACAGAGGTATTTATATCTCCGGCGCTCCTGTAGGTTGTGACTTTGAGATTGGCGAGGATTACTCAATGGGTAAATTCAGTAAAAAGTATGGTAATATCGTTAACCTATAAACAGATACTTCGGTCTATAAAGTTTCCTGTGTATTCTCTAGGCACAGAGAATTTCTATCTTCGAGATGGCTTGCTGCTTGTCAATGACTTAGTAGTAGATGATAGAAATCAGCCTGGAGATACTCTTGGAAAAAGAAGACTACAAACACCACATAAAAAGAGAAGACTGACTGGCGTATACGAAGAGTTTCTAGACATTGTAAAAAATAAGACTACAGTGTTGATAGATAATAACGGAGTTATATTTTCATACGAAAGGACAAAGTTTCAGAAAATAAAATCAATAAAAATTGTAAGAAAAGACTTACAAAATACTCATTCAAGAATTTGGCTAAAAGGAGTAAACTTCGCTTTTATAGTAAAAGAACCTCCATTAGCTATGGACTGGGCTCAAGTTTTACATTTAAACTCTCGCCCGTGGCTATTATATAGTTTATCAGAGGATAAGCTAGAAGATAGCAGGAGGAAAATTTAATGGGAAGAAGGAATCAAAAAAGAGATGCTCTATCAGCGCTTAACTTTTATTTAAAAGAGATAGAGCCTTTAACAAAGTCTCAAGTTGCAGTCTTTGATTCTTACAAGCACCTAATGTTACATGGATGTGCAGGAACGGGTAAAACCTTTATCTCACTATATCTAGCATTAGATGACCTACAAAAAGAAGAGTATAGTAGAATAGTTTTAGTTAGAAGTGCCGTCCCCACAAGGGAAATGGGATTTCTTCCTGGAACAGAAGATGAAAAATCTAAAGTCTATGAGGCTCCTTATGTAAGTATTATGCAAGAGCTGTTTAGTCGTGGAGATAATCCCTATGGACAGCTAAAGCAAAAAGGAGTTATCAATTTTTTAACTACTTCTTACATAAGAGGAACAACTTTTAATGATAGTGTGATCATTGTGGATGAATGTCAAAACATGACTTTCCATGAGTTAGACAGCATTATCACTAGGGTAGGTAAGAATTGTAGAATTATTTTCTGCGGTGATTTCTTCCAGTCTGACCTTAAAAATAGTGGATTGAAAGATTTTATTAAGATAATTAAAGGTATGTACGAGTTTGATTTTATTGAGTTTGGCATATCTGATATTGTAAGAAGTGATTTTGTAAGAAGTTACCTTACTGAGAAATATACAAAAGGTATCATATGAAACAAGATGTAGTTATTGATGAGCTAACACGAAAGTTGGACCAAACCCTAAGTAGATTAGACACTTTGACTGATAGATTAGCTTGGGTAGAAAACTTCGTAGTTCATAAAAGAAAAGAAGAGTACCAAAAAAGAAAACTAGAAGAAGAGATGTGGACTAAAAAGTGAAAGCGGTAGTATCCAACAGAATTTATATGGACATTGATCCCCAGGCTTTTAATGCCTTGGATAAAGCTTTGACCTATAAAATAGATTCATATAGATCGGATGTAGCTCCTACCATGATTAAAAATGTTAGAAAGATACGAAATGGTTTAGTATCTATACCTGTTGGACGCTTCGACTTAATTCCTGAAGGCTACGAAATAAAAGATAAGCGAGTACTACTTCCGGTAGATTTTCCAAAGTTCAAGTTTGACCTTCGAGAAAGTCAGCAGGATGTATACGACGCTATAGAAGATAATGCCATTATCAATGCTTTTGTATCTTGGGGGAAGACTTTTACTGCATTAGCCGTTGCTGCAAAGCTTGGGCAAAAAACTCTAGTAGTTACGCATACAGTGTCTCTACGAACCCAGTGGGAGAAGGAGATAAGGAAGGTATTTGGTATAGAGCCAGGGATTATAGGGTCTGGGAAGTATGACATTTCTCCTCCTATAGTCGTTGGCAATATACAAACGCTTTACAAGTTGCGTGGAAAAATAGAAAAAGAATTCGGAACCATTATTATTGATGAGTGTCATCATATACCCGCTAACACTTTCAGTAAGCTAGTAGATGCTAGTTATGCTAGATATAAAATAGGGTTGTCTGGTACGGTTCAAAGAAAGGATGGAAAACATGTTATTATGCCTGATTATTTTGGGCATACTAAGTTCACTCCACCCAAAGAAAACTATATGGAACCAACTATAGAGGTTATCCAAACAAAGATAAGATTTATGGATGGGGCTAAGATACCTTGGGCAAACCGTATTAATGATTTGGTTCGGCAAGAAGAGTACGGAAAGTTAATTTGTTTTCTCGCTGCGGCGTATAGAAAGCAAGGACATAAAGTTCTCTTGTTGTCTGACCGAGTTTACTTTCTAAAAAGAGTAAAAGAAACATTAGGCGAACATTGTGAGTTGATTACTGGGGAAGTTCCTCTAGCAGAGAGGGAAAAGAAAATAGAAAGAGTTCAAAGTGGAAAAGTAGATATACTCCTAGGGACTCAAAGTATTTTCTCGGAAGGCATTAGTGTTAATCCTTTAAGTTGTTTAATACTTGCCACTCCAGTAAGCAACACACCTCTATTAACCCAGCTTGTAGGCAGAGTTATCAGAGAATATCCAGGAAAGATAGACCCTGTAGTAGTAGATATTAATCTTAAAGGAAAGACGGCTGAGAAGCAAGCCAAACTTCGGTTAGGTCATTACCTTCAGCAAGGGTATAATGTTTTCTTTAAGGACATGTGAAAAAAATTTCTTGACACGGGAGCTATTTCCCCGTATAATATACACTTGACTTCGAGAACATAGCAGTGATTCTTTTTAACTGGGCAAAAATGTATGCGGCAACTCAGGGAGATTCTTCTTCCATAGTTACGCTGATTGCCTATTTAACATATCCTACTCTACCTAGAAATAGGTACGACTCTATCTATCGCTTGTCACAACAAGACTGGTCAGGCAATAGTTTTATACTGCACCCAGAAAAAATAATATCAAACCGAAGCAAGTTCGGTGATAATGAGTTGGCCCAGTATGTGGCACTGGCCAGCTTTCGCAGCTATGCTGAATATGAAGCCACAACCAAACGCAGTCTGAATCTGTTCTTAGCACCGATTCCTACTGAAATTATTGACAACAACAGGCTACTATCTAGAATAGAAGATGAAATATTCTTCTGCTGGGAAGAAGTCACACATTAAAGGAAAAAACTATGGGTATTAAATTTACATCATCTGCTGGTGGGGCTAAGAAGTCCTCACTAGAACAATTCACTTACAAGAACGGCGACAACTGCGTTCGTATTTTTGGAGACCTTCTTCCTCGGTATATCTACTGGGTTAAAGGCGAGAACGATAAGAACATTCCTATGGAGTGTCTATCTTTTGATCGACAGAAAGAAGCATTTGTAAACGTAGAAAAAGATTGGGTTAGAGAATTCTATCCTGACCTGAAATGCGGCTGGTCATACTCTGTGCAGTGTATTGATCCCTCAGACGGTAAAACCAAAGTATTTAATCTAAAGAAAAAATTAATGGATCAGATTCTAGTTGCTGCTGAAGACTTGGGCGACCCTACCGACTTAGATGTAGGTTGGGACATTCACTTTAAGCGTACCAAGACTGGACCAAACGTATATAATGTTGAATATACTCTTCAAACTCTCAAATGTCAGAAAGGTATTCGTCCTTTAAATGATGACGAGAGAGCTGCTGTAGCTGGTGCTACTTCTATCGATGAGTTGCTTCCTCGACCAACTCCAGATGCTCAGAAAGAGCTTCTGGAACGACTTGCTACTGGCGGTTCTGGTAAGGATGAAGTTGATTCCTCAATTGAAGACGAGTTTGACATTAGCTAATGAAAATACTATTCTCCGCCGATTGGCACATAAAATTAGGTCAGAAGAACGTACCCGTCAATTGGGCACGTGCTCGCTATGACAGCTTCTTTCACCAGATTTATTTGTTGGAAGATGATGCAGACTTGCATATTATTGGCGGCGACATCTTTGATAGAGTTCCAACTATTGAAGAACTAGAACTGTATTTTACCTTTGTAAAAGGTTGTCAGATTGAAACTCTCATTTATGACGGTAATCATGAGGCGACTAGAAAGAATAAAACATTCTTTACGGCGTTAAAAGAAGTAACCCATTCCTTAAACGATAAGGTTACTATTATTGACGAAGCATACGAAGATGAAAGAGGTTTTAGTATTCTTCCTTACTGTGATTTACACAAGAAGAATTCTATTGAGATGCTGAATAAGAACTTTCCGGTCTTTACTCATGTGAGGGGTGAAATACCCCCTCATGTTCAGCCGGAAGTAGACTTAGAAAGATTTGCAAGGTTTCCAAAAGTATTTGCGGGAGACTTGCATTCCCACTCTAATTGCCAGAAAAATATAGTATACCCAGGAAGTCCGATGACTACTAGCTTTCATAGATCGAAAGTAGAAACGGGAGTTCTAGTTATACTTGAAGACTGGGATTGGTACTGGGAGAAAATGGAGCTTCCACAACTTATTCGTAAAACAGTCAGTGACCCTGCTGAAATGATCACGGGGCTATATGATCATGTTATTTACGAACTAGAAGGAGACCTCGGAGACCTAGCAAAAGTAGGCTCCAGTGACCTTCTCGATAAGAAAGTTGTAAAACGAAGTTCTGAAGCGACACTTGTTTTGGATAAAGAGTTCTCCGTTGGAGAAGAGTTAGTAGAATACTTAACTTACGTGCTAGAAATAGCTGAAGATAAAATACCCGAAATATTAGGACTATATAATGATTACGCTAAAAATATTGAAATGGAGTAATTGTTTCTCTTATGGAGAAGGCAATGAACTCGATTTAGCTTCCACCAGACTTACTCAAATCTTGGGTTACAATGGCGCTGGAAAATCTTCTATTCCTCTCATTTTGGAAGAAGTTCTATTTAACAAAAACTCGAAAGGTATTAAGAAAGCTGATATTCCTAACAGAGAGTTGCAGAATGGATACTCTATCAGCCTTACGTTCAGTAAAGAAGCTGACGAGTATGAGATCGACCTTCAAAGAAAGTCTAACTTAAAAGTAAAGTTCATTAAGAATGGTGAAGATATTGGTAGTCATACGGCTACCAATACTTATAAAACTATTCAAGAAGTGCTTGGCGTAGACTTTAAAACTTTTACACAAGTAGTATATCAACATCCTAACGCTAGTTTGAATTTTCTTACTGCTACCGATGCGAACCGTAAAAAGTTCCTGATAGACTTGCTTGGTCTAGAAAAGTATGTAAATCTCTTTGAAGTTTTTAAAGAAGCTTCACGAGGGGTTGAACAAGAATATGCCCAGCTTGAAGGTCGTATTTCCACTGTTGAGAAATGGTTGGAAAATAATAAACTGACGGATACTACCCCACGAGAACTTGTAAATCTTCCGAAAATCTCGGATGAGGATGAGGAAGCATTGAGTTCTCTTATGGCTGAAATTAAAAATATTTCATCAACAAATCGTCAAATTTCTCAAAATAATCAATATAAAAGTATGTTGAAAGAAATTAATATACAGGAAATTCAAGCAATTGAAGCTTCCGAGCATATTTCATACGATGAGTTGCAGTCACAGCTAGGCGCTATAGCGGGGTCTATCGGTTCAGGACAAAAAATCATCAAAAAGATGGAGAACTTGGAAAATGTATGTCCTACCTGTGAACAACCCGTTACAGAAGATTTTAAGAAAAAACATATCTCTGAAGAAGAAGAGAAAGTTAAAATCGAACAAGACAAGCACACAAATATCCAGAAGAAAATTAAAGAGATTCAAGAGAACAATGAAAACTTCGCAATAAAGACTAGAAAACAGAAAGAGTGGGAAGAGTTATATCGCTCGGTTGATAGTACACTTCCTACTGTATTAGTTGACGAAGAAGTTCTCAAAGTTCGCATTACTAATATCCGGAATACTATTGCAACACAGAAAAATGAAATAGATGTGATGCAGAGAGAGAACGAAGCTCGTTCAGCTTATAACGCTAAAATAGAAGTTATAACTGAACAAACGGCTGAGTTCGAAAAACAACTCGAAGAAGTAGTATCTCGATATAATGTTCTAGGAATTAAGAAAGGTAATCTTGAAATCTTGAAAAAAGCTTTTAGTACAAACGGACTCATTGCATACAAGATCGAAAATCTTGTTAAAGAACTGGAAGAATTAACGAGCGAATACCTCGCAGAACTTTCAGACGGTCGTTTTACATTGAACTTTGCCGTGAATAACGACAAACTCAACGTAGAAATCACAGATAATGGAAACGTAGTAGATATTCTAGCACTTTCGAGTGGAGAATTGGCAAGAGTAAATACAGCTACTCTTCTTGCTATTCGCAAGTTGATGAGCAGTTTATCCTCTAGTCGTATTAATGTTCTATTTCTAGACGAAGTTATGACAGTACTGGATGAGGTAGGAAAAGAAAAGCTGGTAGAAGTTCTATTAGAGGAAGAGCTTAATACTTATCTAGTAAATCATGGGTGGTCTCATCCATTACTAGAGAAAGTAGAAGTAATTAAAAGCTCAAGTATAAGTAGGTTGGTAGCATAATGGTAGATTCGAGAGCGAAGGGACAGCGAGGAGAGTATCTTGTAAGAGATATGCTTCGTGATGCCTCTGGCCTACAGTTTGAGAGAGTCCCCAGTTCGGGGGCTCTCGCTTACTTGAAAGGCGATTTATATATACCAGACGCTAATAATGCGTTTTGTATAGAAGTAAAGAATTATGAAAAGTCACCCCTAAGTGATAAGGTATTTACAAATAAAACTAATTACCTTTTGATTTGGTGGGAGAAGATAGTAAAACAAGCGGAACTTAAACTACAGCAACCTTTGTTGTTTTTTAAGTATTCTCGTTCAAAGGTATTTGTGGTAACAAACATAAAACCTGAAAATACAAAATACATGCACATCTCCTGGCTAGATTGCTATGTATGTCTAGCCGAAGAATGGCTAGAAAATGAAAAGATGGAGTGGACTCGTGGCCAGTTTTAAAGAACGAATAATGGAACCTAATAAGAACGCTCTTATTGTTGACGGTATGAACTTAGCATTTCGTTGGAAACACCAAGGTAAGTTAGATTTTAAACAGGACTATATTAATACTGTAAAGAGTTTGGCTCAATCATATGATTGTAGTAAAATTATTATAGCGGGAGACCAAGGGTCTAGTGCTTATAGAAAATTTATTGATCCTCAGTACAAAGCGAATAGAGCAGAAAAATACAAAGATCAAACAGAACAAGAGAAAGAGGATATTAAGTTATTCTTCGAGGAGTATGAAAGAACTCTAGAAGGGTTAGAAGAACAGTTTCTTTTGCTGAGATACGCTAATGTGGAAGCCGATGACTTGGTAGCTTATGTAGTATCAAAAAGAGAAGAGATGGGTATCGAAGATATATGGATGATTTCAAGTGACCGTGACTGGGACTTACTCGTAAATGAAAATGTATCTAGATTCTCTACAGTAACTCGTAAAGAAACTACGGTGTTTAATTGGGAGGAATTTTTCGATTTTCCTCAAGAAGATTACATCTCTTTTAAAGTTCTAACAGGCGATAAGGGAGATAATATTGATGGAGTTGCGGGTATTGGCCCTAAAAGGGCTACGGAACTTATCAAAGAATACGGTACAGCGTTTGATATCTACGACGCTATACCTATACCTAGTAGATATAAATATATTCAAGCTCTTAATGCGAGCAAGGAACTAATACTTAAAAATTATAGGATGATGGATTTGGTCAGCTATTGTGCTGAAGCTATAGAACATCCTGGGCATAGTCTACTAGAAATAGACGAACGAGTAAAGGAATATATAAATGTTAATTGATTATGGAAGAGATCGTCTTCTTTCCACGTTTGGTATCCAGACGCTAGAAGATAGATATTTAATAGAAGGTGAATCATCGCCTCAGGACGCTTTCGCACGTGCGGCGAAAGCCTTCGCAGATGATGAAGGTCATGCACAGCGTTTGTATGATTACGCAAGTAATCTGTGGTTTATGTTTTCTACTCCAATTCTTTCGAATGGAGGGACTACTCGTGGACTACCTATTTCTTGTTTTCTCAACTACGTTGAAGATAGCAGAGAAGGACTAACAGGACACTATACGGAGAACGCATTCTTGTCTTCCGTAGGTGGTGGCGTGGGCGGAAGCTGGAGCAGCATTCGCTCTGTAGGTTCACGCACAAGTAACGGAAGCGAAAGCACCGGCGTTATCCCTTTTATGAAAGTGGTTGACGCGGAGATGCTGGCTTTCTCACAAGGAGTAACTAGGAGAGGTTCATATGCAGCTTATTTACACATTTCTCATCCCGAGATTGAGGAGTTTCTCGATGTACGCAAGCCTACTGGCGGCGATATCAATAGAAAGTCTACCAATCTTCATCATGCTGTGGTCATTCCTGATAGCTTTATGAAACTTATCGCGCAAGCGACACAAGAGCCAGGATTTGATGACAGTTGGGCATTGATTGACCCTCATAGTAATAAAGTGACTAAAACTGTAGCCGCGAAAGCTCTGTGGGTAAAACTGATTCAGAACCGTGTGGAAACCGGCGAACCTTACATTATGTTTGAAGACGCAGTAAACAACGATCTTCCAGAGTATCAAAGAAACTTAGGTTTGCGTGTTCATCATTCTAACCTGTGTTCAGAAATTACTCTGCCCACGAATGAAGAGAGAACCGCAGTATGTTGTCTTTCTAGTGTGAATTTGGAAGAGTATGAAAGCTGGAAGAATATTCCCGAGTTCATTCCTGACTTAGTTCGTATGCTAGATAATGTACTAGAATTCTTCATTCAGCACGCACCTTCTTCTCTTGAAAAAGCGAAGTTTAGTGCAATGAGAGAGCGTTCAATTGGTCTTGGAGCGATGGGTTTTCATGCCTATCTTCAGCGACACAATATTGCTTTTGAAAGTGCTATGGCAAAGAGTGCTAATATGAGAATGTTTTCTCAAATCAAGACGGAAGCTGTAGCGGCTACCGAACAGCTTGCAAAGGAAAGGGGCCCTTGCCCCGATGATGCAAGCGGTCGAGTGCGTAACGCTCATCTTCTTGCTATCGCCCCAAATGCTAGTAGTAGTATTATTTGTGGGAACACGAGTCCGAGCATCGAGCCTTATCGTGCGAATGCTTTCACTCAGAAAACAAAGTCTGGTACAAGTCTTCTGAAAAACGAATACTTGGAGCATGTTCTTGACGAGCTGGGAATGGATACAGACGAAGTGTGGAAAGATATTATGACACACGGAGGCAGCGTTCAGCATCTTGATTTTCTCGATACTTGGACGAAAGATGTATTTAAAACAGCCGTTGAACTCGATCAGCGTTGGGTTGTAGAGTTTGCGGCAGATCGACAGCAGCATATTTGCCAGTCACAATCTGTAAACTTATTCTTCCCAGCAGATGTAAGTAAACAGGAACTACACAATGTTCATATGCTTGCTTGGCGTCGTGGTATGAAAACTTTGTATTACGCTAGAAGTGAAGCATACAAACGTGCAGAAGTAGTATCTGACGAGAAATTAAGAGATTTTATATTTGACGACGAAGATTCGTGTCTAGCTTGTGAGGGGTAGTTTATGGTTACAGATGAAAGAAATTATTACAAACCGTTTCAGTATAACTGGGCGTATGAAGCGTACAAAACGCAGCAGCATCTTCATTGGATGCCTGAAGAAGTTCCAATGGCAGACGACCTTAAAGATTATCGTTCTTTGGATGATAGTAGTAAGCGTTTGCTTGGACATATCTTTCGTTTTTTCACGCAGAGTGATGTAGACGTTTGCTGTGGATATGCGAAGCATTATCTGCCTACGTTTAAAGCTCCTGAAGTACGAATGATGTTGTCTGCATTTGCAGCAATGGAAGCCGTTCATCAGGACGCATATTCTACTCTTCTAGAGACTCTTGGGTTTCCTGAAGAAGAATATCAAATGTTTATGGAAGTCCAAGAGATGTCCGATAAACATGAATACTTGACTAACTTTAATATGAACACTAAAAAAGATATTGCTAAAACACTAGCAGTATATAGTGGATTTACGGAAGGAGTACAATTGTTTAGTAGTTTTGCTATTCTATTGAACTTTCCGCGTCACAATCTTATGAAGAATATGGGCCAAATTGTTACTTGGTCAATTCGAGATGAGAGCTTACACGTTGAAGGAATGTCAAAACTTTTCAGAACTTATATTCAAGAGAATCCTGAAATATGGAACGATGAATTAAAGTATGAAATTTACTGTGCCGCCGAGAGAGTGGTAGAGTTAGAGGACGCATTTATTGATGTTGCTTTTGGAAGTGCTGAAGTGAAAGACTTAAAGGCTCCCGAAGTAAAAGCATACATTCGGTATATTGCCGACAAAAGACTTATGGGTCTAGGAATGAAGAAGATTTTCAATTCTGAAAGTAATCCACTTCCTTGGTTAGACTATATGATAAACGCAGTAGAACATACGAACTTTTTCGAAAATCGTTCTACAGAATACGCTAGAGCCAGTACTACTGGTAACTGGCAAGACATTTTTAAATAGGAGATAAAATGACTGATATTCAAGAAAAACCCACTCTGGTATTTAATGAGAAAACTTACGTTATTGAAGACTTATCAGATAACGCAAAATATTTGGTAGGACAAATTCAGGACTTAATGCAGCAGAAAACAGCTACTCAAGCACGACTTGACCAAGTTGAAGTTGCTCGCAGAGGTTTTGAAGGGTTGCTTCAGCAAGAGCTAGAAGCTCCTGCTGAAGCAGCGGAACCAGTAGAAGGCTAAAAAACAGTCTTTCTAATCGGTACTGCTTGGCCGCGCACTACTACTACGGTAGTGGTCGCGGCTTTTTTAATGACTATAGAACTATGACTCATTGTGTTTCTCCTTTATTTTTTATACAAAAGTAAATGTCGGCAATCCGCCGTCACTATCTACATACTTATACATAGCATAAATAATTCCACTTTGTCCGGGTGAAGTTACAGTAAAAGTAAATCCGTTGCTTGTTTCTGTTAAAGTACCTAAAGTATATCCCGAGGAGGAACTCGCTGTTTGTATAGCATGGTGGTATAGTGCGCCTCCAGGATGTCCGCCGTCTATTACTTGTCTTACGAAAGAACCCGCTCCCGCACTAGCGTATCCAGCGAAAGAAACTTCCAATAAGAAGCTGGAGCCAGTATTAGATGCGAAGGTTAAAGTTTGGGTAGTGTTTGCATTAGTCGAAAACCCCTCAACTCCACTGTAGGCTGCATAAGAACTAGAACCGCCTGCTGCAACAGGTTTTTTGAAAATAGCAGTGCCATCAGAAGTAATACGCATACGTTCGGTATTATTGCCGGATAAATTGCTACCTGTTGAGAACACTAACTCGCCCGCATCATAATTATTGCTAGTAGCTTCTGTGTGTATTGAACCACCTGCGCTATATCCACCAGCCGTAACTGTAGTAAGACTAAGTTTAGCGATCTTAGTTCCATTAGCAGAAGGTGCCGCCCCACTATAGACATTCTCAATCTCTATACCAGCGAAGTATTCTTGGGCAAGAATGTTATTAGTAGCTCCATTATTATCATCAGAAAATCTAAATCGAGCCGGTGTTGTTATTGCGCCACTGCTTACATCTAATTTAATTGTAGCTTCGGGCGAGACTCCGATACCAACGTTGCCATTTGCTGCTATTTTCATTCTTAGTGTTGGAGCATTGGCTGAGTTTGCTGTAAATAATCCTATACCATAATTAGGACCATAATCTGATCTAGCTTTTATATTTAAATCGCCATAAGCTGTTTGAGTGTGCGCAGTTGATGATGTAAATAACCCAGCTTGGTCTGGTAAAGTTGCACCAACATAGTCTATAGCTACTCCATGTGATTGATGAGCAACAACAAATTTATTCAATGGATTACTTGTTCCGATACCAACGTTGCCACCTTGTGGGTTTATAGAAATCGGATATCCCTGATTCCATTCAGGTACATACCCATCAAGTAAATATCCAGACTGGATCCAAGACCCAAAAGGTGAAGAGAGATAGTGTCCAAACGCAAGACCGTCATTAAGATTGTTGGCAATTTTGACAGTTGCGGTATCAGGAGTAACTGTGTCCGTTCTTGCTATCGAAGACGCAACCTCCAATTTTGTGGTTGAATTAATAGTAGTTGTTCCGATACCAACGTTACCGTTTTGATCAATCACCATTCTGCGCAGACTTTTAGTATAGAACTGCATTCTATCAATTGCGTGTTCGTAACCTACTATACCGTAGTCACCGTCGGTGCCGTTACTAAATAAGATATCAGTATTGCCACTAGTATCGGTTTGTTGTAGTTCAAAATAATACTTGCTGGTACCATCAATATGAAATAAGTGTGAAGTTGTGCTGCCGCCACGTCCAGTTCCTATTCCGCCTGTAAATATGCCGCCGCTGGAGTCTATGCGCATGCGTTCTGATAAAGTACCTGAACCCTCTGTATAGAAAAGCATTTGGCCAGATGTTGCACTAATTTGATCCATAGCTATTCTAGCTTTAGAATCTCCAGTGTCTCCATTTTCTACAAAATCTAAATAAGGTGCGTTTGAGGAACTATCTATTGTTATATTGCCTGAAACATGAAGTTTGCTTACAGGAGAATCTGTTCCGATACCGACGTTCTTATTGAAAGACCAGGAATCGCTCAAATTAGTGTATAAAAGTGTAGCACTTGCACCATCTACTGTAAGTCCAGCACCATTTGCAGCCGCTGGATTCTCCGCCCCACTTGCAAGAGTAATATTCAGGTCATTCACAGTCATTGTGGTTGAATTAATAGTAGTTGTTGTACCATCTACTTGTAAGTTACC
>ENA-OWPI01003067-OWPI01003067.1-marine-metagenome-genome-assembly--contig:-NODE-3067-length-14754-cov-2.672753_pt1 | contig 14754 bp, 17 predicted proteins | sample MGYA00238138_ERZ651775 | MGnify/ENA primary metagenome ERZ651775 (study PRJEB26906, sample SAMN06265043) | marine metagenome | isolation source: Helgoland LTER site | place: Germany:Helgoland, sampling...
GGGGGGGGGGGGGGGGGGGGGGGGGGGGGGGGGGGGGGGGGGGGGGGGGGGGGGGGGGGGGGGGGGGGGGGGGGAAGGGGGGGGGGGGGGGGGGGGGGGGGGGGGGGGGGGGGGGAGCGCGTTTACCGTTTTTGCTCCCCCCGGAAGGTCGAAGCACAACGCGATAAATGATGAGAGGGTGAAGAGTAGCTCCTGGTCGTCTGCTAGTGGCCGGACGCTCGGCGGTGACAGCGGCGGCGGCGGCGTCGGCGGCAGCGGCAATGACGACGTCGAAGGGAGCGGAGAGCGGGACGAATTAATCGACAGGCGGGAGCGCGCTAGGCAAGCTGCTTTGAAAAGGTTTGAGGCCAATAAGTAATATAAAGAGAAAAATGAGCGTTTCTGTAGGTATTGTTGACGCTGCTGGTACACGGGGTCAAAATTCTATTTCTTCGTCTTCTATTCACTGTTATCGTTATTCTCGTGTCAATTCTATCCTACTGATGATAATCAATTCGACGGATGATGACTATGTCATCACATCCACTTCCCTTTGCGCTCTCTTGGTGCGAATAAACCCCCCTCTCCTTGCCTAATCCGGCTACCTCCGCTTCCTCTCCCTCTCCCTCACCTTCTCCAGATCGAGTATCATTCTCGATGACCTCAAATTCAAGCACCAATCCGTCGAGAATTTGTTGGCAAATTTTGCCCCTATTCTCCTTGCCCTTTACTTGGAACCCGCCGCTCCGTAGCTTGGCCGTTTGGAATTTACTCCTAACGTCGACTGCGAGCACTTCCTCGACCATTTTTTTGTATTTTATTGGGTCCTTCTTGTAGAAATGACTCTTTTTGCAAGTCTTGAGCAATCTACCCAAAGTCTCCAGGACGTCTCCCTCTCCCTCCAACTCCCAGCGAATTTTCCTCCTCCTCGTGAGGCCTACTGCCAGCCAGTCCGGGAGGGGGCACTCGAGCCTGTCCTCCCCCAGCTCCAGGCTACTCCCGTGCCTTCCCACGTCGTCGATCGGCATCGTAACGTGTGGTTTTTCCATCCCTCGCACGTACCTCAGCGCCGACCTATATTCGTAAAAGCCGACGCTGTCGTAGTGCGGGACGAAGGGCTTCACATCCAGAATGGGCGTTCCGTCCACCAGATCTGCTCCGCTAAGAATCAAGGAGAATTTCTTGTTGTTCTTCTTGGTGGGTAAGACTATTTCCTCCAGCTTGAGAAGACTAATTCCGATCGGATTGGGCCTGTGAGGACTCCTGGTACCCAAAATTCCCACCTTCTTACCCCCCAAGCTTGGGGGGGCAATCTTGCTTGGGAACTGGTGATACGTTGCCGTTTCGTTCGCTGCTGCCCCATTCACTGCCTCAATCTTGTCCCAGTTGTTGTTCTCGTGAAAAACAAAAATCACCCACACCCACTGGAACTTCTCCAACCCATCCACAATACCAGGGCCAACGCGTGACTGGTCAAGATTTAGAGTGCTAGTTATTGAGGGGCAGAGAGAAGACTGCCGGGGAGTTCCAACACATAGGGGGAATGGTGTGGATAAGGTCCCTATCGGGGTGAAACTGAATGAAGACGGTGGTTTCATTCCTTGCATTGGCTGTGGTGCCTTTCGTGATTGTGTAGCAGACTTATTGACGGTGGGGGGGTTCGGTGTTGGTTCCTTGGGGGCGGTGCACGCTTTCCGTTGCTGCTGTTTGAGAAGCGAGATGTTCATAGCGACTGAAATCGTCAATGAGAACATTGCTGCGCCGACAAAACTATCGAGGAGCATGTTGGGTAACCCTACAAAATGGAGGGTGTGTCTGTCTCGGCAATAGAATCGTTTTGTTATTAATTTTTGGGGAGAATCATCCAGAATCATCCAAGCATTAAAATTTTGGAATTCAATCTCTCTTCGCAAAAACACCGTTTTCTCCCTTTGAGCCTGGTAAAGCTAACCGGGGTCATATTTAAAATCCAAACTTATTGGACAGACATCAGACATCGAACTCCTTCCATAATCCCTCCAACACTCTTCTCCCTCGTCTTTGTTATTGTTATGGCTAGTATAACAATGGACATTGACCCGAATGTGTCTCTGCACCTCGAGTCTTCCTCCTCAGATGGTGCTGTCTCATTCCAGCCTGTTAAGACTAACCTGGAGGATTTCTCGCGGTGTTTCACTGTGGATTTGCGAGATTTTAGTGGGACTGTGACCTTTCACGTGCGCGACGTTGAGGCAGCGGGGAGGAAGAGGAAACGCGTGTCTGACAGTAATAGTAATTGCAGTAGCAATACCGAAACCAATACCGAAACCAATAGCAATAGCAATGGGACAGGCAAAGTTGTCTTGAACAGCGTCACTCCTTTTCATTCTTCAAAGAAAAATCAAAAGCAACAGCCAAAATCTTTCTCAGCTCTGACGCCCCAATTTGGCCAAACTTCTCCTTCTTCGACGCAGACTCAGACTACTGTGTTGTTGCACACTGATGATGTGATTCAAAGGCAGTCACAGCGGTCTCAACGCCACTTGAACTTAAACTTGGGATTCACGGACAAAAATAACGATGGCAGCGCCAGCGATAACGACGGCAATGCTTCTGAGAACACTTATGAGTCTTCTTCCAATATCATAAATGCCGAGGCAACAGCCGCTCTGAAAGATTCTTCGCCGATCCGTACTACAAATGCTACTCAGTTAACTCTGCCCCCAGCGAAGCGCTGGGCGCACACGGCAACACTGATTCCCGCGCATGGCAACAGCTTGTTAGTGTATGGCGGGCAGAACGAGAATGGCAGGATACTTTCCGACATCTTCCTCTATGATGTGGACTTGAGCAGCTGGTCAAGGCCACAGAATTGTGATGGACTGCCGCGGTGCTGGCACTCATGTACCTACGTTCCCCAGCGCGAAGTATTGGTTGTCTTTGGAGGCGTCAGCGTGGGTATTGATAACAAAGAAGAAATCACCGACATGACTATGCTGTTCGACACGGATATGATGTTGTGGTACCCGGCTGAGACAAATGGGGTGAGGCCTGTTGGTCGGAGCGGGCACAGTGCAGCCTTACTTGGCAAGCAGGTCCTCATCTTTGGGGGAATCAAGAAGAGCGGGAGAATGCAAAATAGTATAGCCATGCTCGATGTAGAGACGTGGGGATGGAGGTGAGTGGGTTGTTTTTGGAGTTGTTTTTGTGTCGAGAGAAATGATGTTTTTGCACACAAATACACAAATGAGCGATGCAGAGTTTCGTTAAAATCGCTGACCACATTTTTTTTCGCCTCATCATCTGGCACTCTTCGTCTCTTAGCCACCCCCGCGTTTCTGGAACTCCCCCCTCCCCCCGCTGCTATCACTGCAGTGTGGTTATAAAAGACGTGATGTATGTATTCGGAGGTAACGACGATAATAGTGCGTTCAATACAGTTCATTGCCTGTCTTTACTCGATGGTAAGCTTTCTTGGAATACTCCAACCATAAGCGGCAACCCCCCAAGCCCCCGCACTGGAGCTTGTGCCGTGCAGTACAACAGCACCTTCATCCTCATTTATGGGGGATGGGACCCTACTAATGGAGATGGCAGCAACGATGCTGATGAGGAGAGAGTGGTGGAAGTGTTCAGAGACTCTTTCCTTCTCGACACGGCAACTTTAAGTTGGCTACCAGGGCCAAGTGGAATTGGGGAGGGAGAGGAAGGCTCAAGAACTGGGCACACAATGAACAGTTTTGCGACGTATTTAGGCAAGGAAGACGAAAGGCGTGAAGTTATTGTCTTTGGCGGGCGCATTGCCGGGAACAGGTCTTTGAGCAATCTAATTGAGGTCGTTTAAATGTAACCATTCTTAGGAGAAAGTAGCTGAGAGATTTTGTGTAACTGATTGTTCTTCTTCCATCTTTAGAAGAAATTTTCGTCAAAAATTTCGTTTTGATTACCTTTTACAATTTACAATCCTCTGGCCGGGAGGACCCATTGAGCACGATAAATCAACCTGAATTCCTCAGACCGGTGGCGATGCCGTTAACACTGACAATGAGAGCGTCCTCGATGACCTGCGCGTTTGTGTGGTTGCATGTTATATGGTTAAGACTTTCTGGCGAGAGTGCTTGCTGGTGAGGCGGCGTGCTCAAAACATGAGAAAACTCCTCACCTGTTTCTCTTCCTTGGCTACGTTGTCATCACAAACCCTAAAACGTTTCAAGAGCTCCGCTTGGATCACATTCATTGTATCGATATACGGCGCCCTATACTTCATGCTGCTGGAGAGTGTCGTGAAGCCGACATCTACGTCATCGTAACCAGTAATCTTCAAGAGTCCGGCTCTTGTCAGTTTCAAGTTTTGCATGATGTCCTCCCCCAGCTTGATCTCTTCGGTTTCTGTGACCAGCAACCTATCGTAGTTCGTTGCGAGTCCTACATCTGACTTAGATAGAATCATTGCAATGAGGTCAACAGTCTCGCGAAACCATGGCCAGGTCTCGTACATGTTAACGACAGTATTAAAGTCATCACTATTCTCGAAGTCGAACGCTTCTCCGACACCCAGCCATGCGCTGAGGTGGCAACGCGTTTGCGTCCAAGCGAAGGTCCAAGGAATAGCGCGCAGACTCTCGATACCACCCTTTGGGTTGCGCTTGGACGGTCGACTGCCGACATTCAGCAGCTGGAGTTCTCTCTCTGGGGTGGCATTCCTGAAATAGGGAACGAAAACAGGCACCTCCCTCACCAGTTTCCTGTAGGCCGCACAAGATGTCTCGGACAGACGGTCGAGCTGTGATCGCCACTCTTTTGACGGGAGAACTGGCTTCGCGAAGGCCTCCCGTAACACTGCACTCGTATAGATATCAAGGGTGCGCAGGGCCATAGCAGCGCTGCCGTAATTCTGTGTGATGACTTCGCCCTGCTCGGTGCACCTGAACCGCCCGTTGATCGTCTGAGGTGGGTGGCTCACAATCGATCTATATGCTGAGGGAGACCCTCCCCTGCCCACGGTGCCTCCCTTTCCATGGAAGAACGTGAGCTCCACGCCATACTTATCTGCTATTTTCGCCAACTTTTCTTGGCACTGATACAGATTCCACACAGATGCGATTCTACCTCCGTCCTTTGCGCTATCGCTATAGCCGACCATGATTTCTTGTTTGCCATCAATTGCACCCATATAGATTGGGAGGGTAAAAAGCGTCTCGACCGTCTTAGGAGCGTTCTGTAGCGCAGTGATAGTCTCATAAAGAGGTGAAATTCGCATCAGCTTGCCATTCTCCCTAGTCATTCCGTACTGCTTCTGCAGTAGCATGACTGCTAGCACATCGCTTGCAGTCTCAGCTTGGCTGATTACGTAGCTACCCAACGCCTCGGTCTGGAAATTCGAAATTGTCTCGAACACCTGGAGCGTTTTGGCAACGTCTGCTGGAAATAAGTCGGTCAGAGAAACGCTGGGAAGCATCGGCCTATTATTCCTCAACTCCGTTACCAGGAAATCGATGCGCTCTCGCTCACTCATACTCGCAAATGAACGCAGTCCCAAATAATCTGTTATCGCGTCTAGCGCTTTGGTGTGTTGGGCAGCTTCCTCACGAATGTCGAGTGCTAGAAGCGAGACGCCAAAGATATTCAGTCGACGGATAATATCTGTGAGCAGGCCATCTGCAACATCTCCGTATCCCGTTTCAGTCAGGGAATCGAATATAGTCTGAAGCGGCGCGCTAAGCTCAGATGTATTCGTGATAATGGGTGTCGTAGGTGGTGGTATTTCTGGGGATATGGCCGACGAGGAACCTTCGAGAATTGCTTGTTGCTGATCACAGTACTTAACAGTAACCCTTAGACGCGCAACTAAATGGTCTATTACCTTTCTGTAAAACTCCCTGTCGTGGTAACCTTGAGGCAAGCTGTCTGCTAGCTCTTTCATGGCACCTGAGTAGCGATCAGATATGGCTAAATCGTCGCTGAGTTTTTTCAAATCCTCCAAGAAGAGTGAAGCGGCGACTTTCCTGTGCATAAGATTAACCTGCAAAGTGACCTCTGGAGTGACGTTCGGGTTTCCGTCCCGATCACCCCCAATCCAGCTCGCAAACTTGACAGGAGTGAAGTCCAGCGGCAGCGATCTGTTCAAATATTTCTCACAATCGTCGTTCAGCTGACGGATGTACTGGGGAACAGCTTCGAACAGGACAGTCTGGATGATTGCGACACCGCCGATTGCTTCCTTCAGAACCGTCGGTTTCTTTCTGCGGATCTCATCGCTCCCCCACATACTTGTAATTATGGATCGAATCTCCTTCTTGGTCGAATCCTTCTCGCTGGTTGTTGTCCAGGCCTTGCTGTCGATGAGAGGCAGAAGCTCCGAGATTTTACGTTGCTTGCGGAGAAGCAGCCGACGGTTTACCTCCGTCGGGTGGGCAGTGAGGACGAGCTCCACTCTCTGCTGTAGAAGCCTCTCAAATATTTCATCCTTTGTCACTTCCTCGTTGCCACTTTCCTTAAAGATGCTCTCAATAGTACCAGAAATAGAATCCTCTCTGTGATGGAGTGGTAGATCCTCATTAATTAGAAGAGGACGGATCGACTTTTGCTACGAGGTTGGATAAGGGAATTTTTTATATTGATGGTGATGGGAGGAATGATGATGATTAGTGCTGGTTGTGTTTTTCACAGTCATGAAATATGGATGGCAATCACATGGTGTCGGTCACATGGCGGTCACATGGCGGTCACATGGCGGTCACATGGTGGTCAGTCAGCGATCGCTCACTCGATGGTCACTTTTAGATGGTCACTCGACGATTACTCGGCGATTACTCGGAGATTACTCGGAGATCACCCGGAGATCGATCACTTACCTTTTCCTCTTCGTGAATAACCCGAAAGCGATGCCGGGTTTCAGCAATATTCACCATCGTCAGGCTATGAGTTATCAGCCTGCTCACCAGCAACAACTCTTTGCTCTCCATTTTACTCACAAGGTCAGTCATTTTACTCAAACAAGTGTCTTCCTTGCTCTGTGTGTTGTCGTCAAACCGTTTAGCCCCCAGAGCAAGAAGGTTATGGTACTTGACGAAAACTAAGGGATTGCGCGTCTTGGCGATTGCTTCAATGGAGTCCACCAAAAATACAATGTCCTGCAGTGGAAACGGAGATATACAGGGTAAAATATAGGGTGACTTGTTAGTGATTCTAATGGATTTCACCCGCTCAACAGAAAATCGGGCAGCACCTCACATACCTCCTGCAGACCCTGCATGGCAAACATATCCAATGCCCACCAAGTCTTCGGCGGCGAGTTCGCATTGACTCTCGCTAATGTTGCGTTAGGTGGCATAGCAACTCCAGCAACAGTGTGGGACACAGGGGGAGACCCCCCACCACGCAGCAAGCCCAGGATTGACCCAACAGCGGGAGGTGGAGCGGTTGTACACGGAACGTAGTGCCAAACACTCCCTCTTCCACGCGATGCTCCGTGGTGCGTCACACATTGGTGTGCACCACCAGTCGTGGAAAAGGTGAACGATGCAAGCACCTGTGGAACCAATGATTCAAGATAAGTTAGAGTAATATAGACCAGCAATGATGATAGGATATTCTTCATTGGTGGCATTGATTTCGAGCGGAATGAATAATATGTTGCGCGAAAAAATAGCTTTCTCTGGGGATTTTCAAAGGTTTTTTTTGAGGGAAGAAAAACCTATTTTTTTCTTACAAACGAACTATTCGGAAAGTTTATCGCGCGCCCTGTGCTGCAGTATGCTAGCATGACAGATCGATGGGCGCTTACAATTGGATGACAGATCGATGGGCGCTTACAATTGGGATTTTGATCTGCCTGGAGAGGGTGACAAGCCTATCTTTCACATCGTTTTCTGTTCGTTTTGTTCCGCTTGTTGGTGCACCTCCATGGCTGCCGCCAATGCATTCTCAAATCATCCTGGTGAGCATGAACACGAGCACAAACTCCAGTGAATCCAAACTTCTCGACTTTTTGCCAAAAAATGCCGAAAGAAGGGACACATTTCTAAGACTGCTTTCTCTCCGCGACTCACCTGGCATGATTCGTTTCCGAGAAGTTGATTTTGATGCTGATGATGCCCGAAAGCGATCGCTAATTAACATGGAAATTATCCCGGCACTTGGTGAGTCGGAAGTGTCAGAATTCATTGCATCTTGTTTCCCTGCCAATTTGCATTTATTGAAAAACAACTGCTACAGCTTCACTTTGGACTTCCTACGCTTTGTGATGGCTAGAGACAACGAAGATGACAAATAACTTGAAAAGGAAGGTCTTTAGGGAAGGAAATTTCATCCATTTTTTTCGTTTTGTGTTGTAGTGTATGTTGTGTGTGCAATCCCTTTTTTTGTCTTTTTAGTGTCACATTTGTTTATATGCCTCACAATATCGTAAGCAAGTATTCTATCACATGCAGCGTAGCGTTGTTTGCATTGTTCGCTTGTTTGCAAAGCTTTTTTTTACTGGTTGCTATCCATGTACCAAGATACACCAACATAAATAAACCACAGACCCCCAAGGATGATGGAGTGGACCTTGGCCTTGGCGGGGTCTCCACCGAGCTCTCCTCCAACAGCTCCCCTGCGGTAGTACAAGAGTGCAAAACAGCACATGGCGCAGCAGCAAAAGACGATAACGGAGATTGCAAGTGATCCGGCAGGGACAATAAATCCTCCCTCGGGGTAGTCTTGTTTGCAGTTGGGGCAGTTCTTATCATTGCCTGGGACGAACTTGCCTTCAGTACCCCCATCCTCGTAATAGCCGTACCTCTCTTTCCACGTTTCGCTTGTGTCGGTGTCCACACCCTCCCAGTTGATTGCAGCCAGCAACCAAGGAAGTCCTAGACCCAAGAAGACATTCACTGCATTACTACCAGTGACGTTGCCAATAGCAGCATCAGCAGTCTCGTCGCCGACGGCTGCGGCCTTACTGGCGAAGGTGTCCGGCAAGGAAGTTCCTAAGGCGACGAATGTGATGGCGGTGACGGCGTCACTCATGCCAATCACACATCCAAAGAGGGCAGCAATGTCGCCAATCAGGACTGTGACACAACCAGTCAAGGCCAAAGCGACAAAAAAAGTGAGAAGACCATTGGCGTATCCAGAGGGGGGGATAAAGGCAAAGACGAATGCCCAAGGCAGTGTGATCGCGTGCATGACGTAGTCGAAGGTGCCGGGCTTCTCTCCGTCCTCGCAGCCAATCTCGAAAACCTCTTTGAACTGGTCAGCATAGCTGTTGCTCCCAACTGAATATTTCTCCAGCTAACACAGTGGGGGGGGGGGGTAGCCAGTATCCGGGTTAGCATATTTTGTTGTACAACGTTCTATTCTCGCAATTGTGCGCTGTATAGCCATTTGTGCTTACCTCCATATTCATCAGCTTGGTGGCCTCTTCGACAAGCTTTTTCTGCTCTTCGTCGCCAACAATTTTAACAGAGAACTCAACGGCATGGTCGGCAAAGCCCTTCGATTTCTCGGGCCCTTCAAAATCGCTGAGTTTCACGGTGAACTCTGCGTCGATCTCATACGCGGAAGTGTTCTTGATGCGAATGTCAACCATCTTGCTGATCTCTCCGTTCTCAAAAGTCAGTTCGCCCGACGAGGAATCGAAGTTGACACCTCCCTTCGCAGAGCCATCGACAGTGGCGTACTTGCATTTAACAGGCCCGCTGCTACCGTTGAAGCGGGACACAATACACTTGACATGACTATCCTTCTCGGTGCATGTCAACTTAATGTCCTTCCCCTTGATTCCAATCTCTCCAGGCTCGTCATCGTCAATAATAGTAACAATTGTCTCTGAAAATGGACCGAGCTTTCCAACAGATGGATCACTTAACTTGACCATAAAGGTCTCGTCGTCCTCGACATCGTCGTCGTCCTTGATTGCAATGGAAATCTGTTTCTCCTCCTCGCCATCCTTGAACTCCAAGACGCCGCTGACAGCCTCGAAGTCCTGACCAGCGGTGGCAGTGACTCCTTCAGTGGCATACTTAACGGTGAAGTCGCCAGTGGGAGGCATGCGGTGGACATGGACAGTGATCTGCCCACCTGACTCCAAAACAGAGTACTCACCACTGCCAAAGTTAACCTCGGGAGTCTCATGGAGCTCCTTTAAAGAGGGCATTTCCTTGAGGTATGCTTTGCCCTTCCCTGGAACTGGCAACACACGGCGTCCACCGGTCAGCTGACGCATTGCGTTGATTCTCTGCTGAGCACGAGAAGGCTTGTTCTGAGCCATCGCTAAGCGGGTCAAAAAGGCGGCTGTCTCCTCGGCAGAGGCGCCAGAGGTGTCCTTGCCACTGCCCTTGAGAAGTTCGGCAGCCTCAAAAGCACGGAAATTCTGCCCACCGACACCAATAATATGAGTGTTGTAGGGGCTCACCTTCTCCTCCTTAAACCAGTTCTTGTCTGCACTGTATGCCAGTCCGACAGTGACGGGGAAGAGGAGGAAAGTGATCAGGCCCTCCATAAGGGTGACCTTATTGGGGGTGATAAACATCAGGATGATCAAAAGCCAGATGTAAGCAAATACGGAGAAGATGGCTGTGATAGTGTACACTCCTGTGTCCTTGATGATGCGAATACCGGTCTCTCCAGCATCATCTGGAGGGGGGATGGCTGACACACAGAAGGCTATGATCATCAGAAGGTTGAAAGCGGCCGATCCAACAATAGTGGACGGGCCCTGTAGGTGATGGTTTCGTGTGATGGTTGTTAGTTGTTGTGTGTTGTGTGTTGTGTGTTGTGTGTTGGGTGTTGGGTGTTGGGTGTTGGGTGTTGTGTGTTGGGTGTTGGGTGTTGGGTGTTGGGTGTTGGGTGTTGGGTGTTGGGTGTTGGGTGTTGGGTGTTTTAGTGTGTTAGCAGCGGCTCATTTTCTTCCGGTGAAATACATATCATGCACTACTTACCAACTCCCCAGCAAAGTAGTCGCTGGATAAAATTTCGACGACATTAAGTAAAATCTCAGGGGCACTACTTCCTAGAGCCATGAGTGTCAAGTTCGCAATCGTCTCATTCCAGATCTTGAGTTCATATTCCTTTCCATCAGGACCCTTCACCCTCTTAGTTTGAGAGGTGATGGTCTCAATACCTTCCATGAAGACATCAGCGACAATTCCCACACCCATGAAAGCCCAAATCATACCCAAGAAGTAAAGAATACCAAGAACCTCGCGACCCCAAGAGAGCTCGTCATCCCCAAATAAGGGCAAGACCAAACCTCCACTGTTTGGGTTCTCTATGGTGATGGTTCCATTCTCGTTAGTCCATGAAGAGGGCTGACAAATCTTAGTGTACACTCCACCGTCTCCGATGCCTTCCGATGGTGTGAAGCCTCTATAGTCAATCATAATATAAAGGATAAAGGGGTGTAGGGGGAACTAGGGAGTGAAAACTGAGAAGCTGCTAACACACGTCTGATCTGGATATTGATGGATTTACAGGCTTTTACAACGATACGTAAGCGTAAAATACCCTACTGGGGAGGTAAACTGTACTATACCGTACAGTCTTGGTATTTTATTTGCTTTTGCAAGTAAATCAAGCTGTAAAGATATATAAGATGCCACCCAACAGATGGTGGTGTTGCGACCGGTTTGCTGCCAAAAGTGTTAGTTGGCAAAAAGCTAAAAATTTGGTCAAGATGGGAGACGAAGAAAGCGAATTCAAGGTAAGGCGCCGTTATCTGTACTGGGCCGCTTGGAAATGTTAAATTCTCAGTTTGTTGGTTAAATAGTGTGTTAATTTGGATGTGCACGTACAACAACTCCATTTTGTAACAGGGTAGTGGGGGGGATAAAGATACAGTGCGAATCTGAGGGGACCTTGGAGGGGTATACGTTGTATATGAAGACGGCTAACACATTCAAAACTTTTAAACCGGTTCACTCACCAAATCCAATGAACGCTGATTGTTGCTCTGGTCGTGCCTGTTTCTGTGTTTTGTTACTCTCTGTCTTGTGCCTCAGATTACCTATACTGACAAGGAGGAGCCTGAAGAGACCAACTGGGTGAGCCGGGCTGGAGTTGCCACGGTCACCTACGCTGATGGCAGCACATTTGAAGGCACCTTTGATGATGAGAAGCTCAAGCAAGGGAAAGGAAAGTACACTTGGATGGGACCTGGAGGAGAAGATGGAGAAGATACTGTTGTGATTGCCACCTATGACGGGGAGTATAAGGATGGAAAGAAGGAAGGAAGGTAAGCTTGTTGTTTAGAGGGAGGCTTTTTGGTGAGAGAACCAAGACAGAGGAAGGCAATCTCCCGACTAAATTTATCACCACCCTATGCTAACAAAATCACTTGCACAGAGGGAGGATGACATTCCCTTCGGGCGATACTTATGACGGCTTCTGGGCCGCCGACGTGATGTCTGGAGAAGGAACATACATTTACAAAGCCAGTGGTGACATCTACAGTGGAACCTTTGCCAATGGAAAGAAATCTGGGCAGGGAAGGTATGAATTTGGTAAGGATCAAAGCCAGCTTGTCGGAACTTGGGTGGACGGGTCCATCACTGAGGGATCATGGGAACTTAAGGGCGCCGCTGTTTATTCGGGTACCTTTAAGAATGGAAAGCCTGATGGAGAGGGGAGCTTCAAGTTCCAGAGTGGCATCCAACAAGGGGGAAGTTACGTCGCTAAGAAGGATGGAGAAGAAGACGATGAAGACGCCCCGGTCACCATCACTTGGGAGGGCACTCCTGTATACGCCAGCAACTAAGGCAGTTTGTGAATAATGTTGTTTTGAGTGTGTTGTGTAAGTGGAATGCTGACAATATTTTGGAAGAAGAATTCGTTTTGGCTGTTATAATTATTTCTGTCCGCATTTCAATGCTATTACTGCCATTTCAATTTTTGCTGCGTCTCTCTAGTGAGGGGCTAGCTAGTTTGATGTTGTGCTAAAAAAAATGAGCCATTCATTCACAAACACCGCACCGCATGTTCTCATCATTAATGTCTACCAAATCAAGCTTAGAAGAATGCATCCTCATATCCGGCACCGTAATCATCGTATTCGTCATATCGATCATTGTCACCGTAGAGATCCACCGCCTTCTTCTTCGCCTCAGCCTCCTTCTTCTTGTCAACTTTCTTGCTTTTTTGTGCTTGACCCTTCACCTTCTTCTTTGCTGCCGTCTGCTTCTCATTTTTGATCACATTGCATGACTTAATGATTTCCCCAATTGAGTCCTCGTCGAGTACATCTTTGCACTCTTGCAAAAGCTCCTTCAAGAACGTCAAAGCAAGGTGAGTCTTTCCGTGCTTTTTTACGGCATCGCCCACCTTAGCAGCGTGCTGGGAATGGAGACAGGAATGGATAGGGAAAGGGAAAGGGAAAGGGAAGGAAGGTTGTGAGAGTGTTCTGTTAGTTTTGGTTCACTGGGGTCGATCCAACTCGGCAACGTGTGTGTAAACCCTCCCCTCGAGTACGTTTCCTTCTTTCTCCTTCGACAGACTCTCCCCCCTTCCTCAGAGAGACGCGCCTCTGCATTCACAGCACTCCTCCTCACCTTCAAATGATCCTTCAAATCCTTCAACACCACCTTATCTCCAGCCCCAGCGTATTTGTCCGCCCCCAAATTTCCTACTGTTGGTCCCCCGAAGGCTTCCATCGCGTCATCTGCCGCCCTCTCCTCCTCAAGCCTGGCTCTTTCAGTAGGGCTCATGTTCGCTTCAAGCTCCGCCTCAAGCGCTAAGGCTTTCTTGGCAGCCTTCGCCTCCAGGGCCTTCGTCTTCGCCTCTTCTTCTTTCTGGAGTCGCGCATTTCCTTTCTTCTTCAGTTCGACCGCTTCGAGCTTCTTGGCCAGCTCAGCTTCCTTGACAGCAAGATCCTCTTCTTCTTCGTCCTCCTGCGCATTCAGAGAGTCAAGCTGGGAATCGTCCACGTCCCATTCGTCGTCATCCCATTCATTATCCCCCATTGTGTGTGTTTTCAGGCGAGTGTACGCTGGTAGATTTTAGGGGTGAAAAGCCCAAGCAATGGAGTGTGTTAGGTATGAAATTTGGGGTTCCGTTTTTTTTGCTTGGCTCAGAAAAAGAAATGCCAAAAACGGGCGAAATAGCCCACCTTCGCGAACGAGAAAATTCCACCGCTACCCTCGTTAGCTGTCCAAGCTTAGAGTAGCTTTTTAGCACCGCTACTTTAACCACCGCTGGCCGAGCTTAGAGTAGCCTTTTTTGCTTGTCTGCTTCCGCTATGGGCCTAGAGAAAGCCGGTGTCTTAGCGCTTGGCCAACTAATCTCTGTTCTCATTGCCCTCTCTGGAATTTTCAATGATCAGCTCACAAAATACTGTGGCGAAACAAAGCCTGCTTCCCAGACTATGTTTGTGTACGTGATTCTTGCTTTCTCCCTCGTGGGTTTATGTAGCAGAGAAAAAAATGGGCGAGAAGGGATTGGGTTTGAGGGAACTGATCACGGTAGACGGACACGCAGTGACAGTAGGTCTGGCTTTTTGAAGAGTAACGAGTCTGGAGATGCATCGACTATGACAACGACGGATACGACAACGATTGAGCGATACCCCTTCCTCTTCGGGTTGATTCGACTCCATCTTCCTTGGCAAACCTACATGATCTTGGCAGTCCTTGACGTCCTTGCAAATTACGTACTCGTTCTCTCCTACAATTATACCTCAATCTTCTCTGTCGTGCTAATCTCAACTTGTAGCACAGCTTGGGTAATGGTCATCAGTAAGTTGATCTTCCGGAGAAAATACACCAATCTTCACTTTTTTGGTTGTTTCCTCGCTATGTTAGGAACCGCCGTCACTATAAT
>ENA-OWPI01003072-OWPI01003072.1-marine-metagenome-genome-assembly--contig:-NODE-3072-length-14739-cov-2.861615_pt1 | contig 14739 bp, 9 predicted proteins | sample MGYA00238138_ERZ651775 | MGnify/ENA primary metagenome ERZ651775 (study PRJEB26906, sample SAMN06265043) | marine metagenome | isolation source: Helgoland LTER site | place: Germany:Helgoland, sampling...
ATGCCAAAGGGTCCCTCTCCAAATGTTATGGGAGTGGCCTTCTTGGGCTGCTTTTCCCAGACCTGACTGGGCAGACTTGCAAGGTCATCGAAGCCTGCCATGCCTTTGTCAATGCTGAAGCCAAACATCAAGCTTCGCATGACACCCAAGAAATATGTGGTGGCTTCCTGAAAGGCTTGCTCTCCTTCCATGCCCATATGCAGTTTGTCGGTCCGACGTTCGGCATTCGCGTCAAGCCAGGTTTTGACGTCTTGCCGAAAACTGGCCAAGTCGGGGGTATCGTTGAAATCCATACTCTCTACCTCACGCTGCAGTTGCAGGTTGATGTGTCAAGCCAGACACCAGCCTGTCTTGCCAGACCGCCTCGCTACCGATGACCAAACTTAATAATTTGGCCCGCCGGTAATAAAAGTGACAGTCAAATTCCCAGGTGAAACCCATCCCACCATGGGTTTGTATGTTCTCTTCTGCCGCAAAGGCCGCCGCCTGAATACCCGCCACCCGCGCGGTCGCGGCAGCCAAGGGGAGGTCAGCACTGTTCTCGGCAAGTGCCCACACACCATAGTAGGCGTTGCTCCGCGCTAGCGTATTTTTGACGTACATGGCCGCCAATTTGTGCTTAATGGCCTGATACGAACCAATCGCCCTACCAAAGGCAAATCGCTGTAAGGCATAGTCCCGCGCTTGTATTAGCGCTGATTCGGCGATACCCAATTGCTCCCATGCAAACATCACTGCGGCGCCATCGATCAGACGTTCCCAAGCACATTGCTCAATCGTGCTGTGACCGAGCACCTCTGCCTGCGCATGATCGAACGTCAGCGTACTGTGGCCTCGACTGGCATCGAGCGTCATGACGCTTTGCTGCTGCACGCCTGCTTGATCCATTGGCACAAGGCAGGCCTCCAAACCCGCCTCTGAATGCGCCAGTACAACGACGACGTCGGCCACGCCAGCATCGGGCACCGGGGATTTAACCCCGCTAATGCTGTCGCCCAAACGGCGCGTTGCGAGCTGTTCTAGTGTCAAGGCGCCCGGTCGCTCCCACATCGCAACCGTACCGACACACTCACCGCTCGCCAGCTTCGGTAGCCATTCCGCTTTCTGGCCTTCAGACCCAAACGCCACAATCGCCTCGCTAGCGAGATAAACAGAGCTGCTAAAAGGAAGCGGCGCAACTGAACGGCCCATTTCCTCAGCAAGAATCGCCAGTTCGTAATGACTGAGTCCTAACCCGCCATAGGCCTCAGGAATCACCGTGGCAGTCCAACCCATCTCCGCCACACGCTGCCATAGCCCGCGGTCCCACTCGTTATCACTGTCTAAAACTGCTCTGACAGTATCGGTAGGACAGAACTCCGCGAGAAAGGCTCGCGCTTGATCGCGCAGCAGGTGCTGCTCTTCTGAGAACTCGAAATTCATTGCGCCGGTGCCTGAAGAAATAATGGCTTTAGGGTAGCAGAACTCTTGCCGATCACTTAGCCAGCTGACAAGGGGTCGGTTTCAAGCCAGCCGGACTGCTTTAGCCAGATCACACCGCGAGCAGCAGCTGTGGTGCCTGGTCGCGCAACCGTTGATAACGGATGGGTGGCTGGAACCCCAGCTCGGCTCGCACAGCACTCAGTGGCTGCGGTAGTTTCTCTTCCCAATCAATTGCCGGCATCCACTGCGCCTGGCGCGCTATCGCTGCACCCTCGCGAATCAATGTTCTGATATCAAACTGCGGGACTTGGCGCAGATACTGTAGGGTCGCGATCCACACGATAAAGCGGATGCCCCGGTTTGGATTTTGGGTCGTCATGAAAGATAACAGGCTCACCTCACCCACCGGATCTCTGCCGTAGCCGGTCATCACGTGCTGCAAATCATGGATATCGCGCAGCCGATCAGCCAGCCAAATCTCGTCGTCGGAAAGTCCAAGAAAAGCCTCGGAACGAGAGACCGCGTCGCTGGATGAAATCAGTCCATCAGCCGATAAATTTTCGCCGTGCACGAAATCATAATAGGTTCTGCCTAGACTGCCCGCAGGCAGGCTCAATAACCATGCACGATCATTCAGCTTGGTGACAATGTCGGGTTTTTTTTGCAACAACTTGCGACCGCCTTCACTCGTGCGCAGGCGGTGGGTTGCCTGACTCAGGCTATCGCCCTTCAGCGCTTCGATAATGTTAAACACCTGCGTCGTGTCATCAGGGTCTGCCAATAATCTGCGCATGGCACGCCAGGCGACAATGGGTTTCACTCGGCGGCGCATCAAGGCTGTTGTCCACTTTGTCATCACCACTCCCTGTGGTTGTCTGTCGCAATAATGGCCGTCCATCGGGATAGACGGTGACTCGCCAGCAAAACTAGGCGCGGCGAGCGCCCAACCGACGCAAGACAAGCGTTACCGGCCCCCACCGATATCCCGCTGAGGGCTTTGCAGGGCAGTCACCGGTAGTCGTCATCATGAATTAACCGAGATGCCCAAGCAATCCAGTTCGTCGATCATTCACATGAACAATGTCGCGACCCAGCAAGGCCAATTGGCCTTTTTTCTCGTACTACGACCATCTTGGTGACAGCGCGGCGGCCGTAGTTTTTGCGCTTTTTACGTTTGGTGCTGCCAGCGGCCACGGTGTAGAGTCTAAGCCATATAGGGCCCTTGAGGGCACAAAGGCAGGTACCCAGTGGCGATTGTAAAGCTATTGCAGAATATTGCTGATTCTGAAGACGGTCCACAGATCTGTGCGCTGTTCGACTTTGATGGCACCATTATTTCCGGCTATTCGGCCAGCGCCTTTCTCAAGGACCAGATAGTACGAGGAGAACTCTCTCCCGCAGACTTAGCGCAGTTGACCCAAGCAGCGACGCGCTTTGGTCTGGGGTCACTGGGTTTTTCCGCCTTCATGGCGGTTCATGCTCAATATCTAGCGGGTCGACCTGAGGCGGACTACATTGCCAACAGCGAGCGCCTATTTCGCAGGGCCATTGCGCGATTAATCTATCCCGAAGCGCGCCAACTGATTGAAGCGCATCGCGCTAAAGGCCACAGTATCGCTATTGTCAGTTCTGCGACGCCCTACCAGGTCCGCCCCGCCGCCAAAGACCTAGGCATAGACGATGTTTACACCTCAGACCTTGAAGTCATCGATGGTCAGTTCACTGGCCGGGTGCTCCAACCGACCTGCTTTGGCGATGGCAAGGTGCTGGCCGCCGAGACATTTACCGAAGCCAAAAAGAGCACGTTAACCGACTGTTTTTTTTACAGCGACAGTACCGATGACATCGAACTACTGGAGGCAGTCGGACACCCTGTCGTGCTCAACGGAAGTCGTCAGCTCCGCCTCATTGCGAGAGAGCAGGGCTGGGCATCGGCTCATTTCACCAGCCGAGGCAACGCCTCGGGCAGCCAAGTTCTGCGCTCACTCGCCGCGACGGGCTCATTAGTGGGGAGTTTTTTACTGGGACTCCCGCTTTACGCGCTGAGCGGTTCCCGCCGGGACTCGATCAATTTTTCCATCTCGCTTTTCGCCGAGACAGCCAGCGCTTTGATTGGCTTGGATCTCGATGTTCGCGGACGAGAGCACCTATGGAATCATCGGCCCGCTATTTTCATGTTCAACCACCAAAGCAATGCCGATATGTTGATCATGGCGAGCTTAGTCCGCCGGGATATTGTGGGCGTCGGTAAACGGGAGCTGAAAAACATGCCCTTTATTGGTCCACTTATGGGCGCCGCGGGTGTGGTTTTTATTGACCGCAGTGACCGAACCGCCGCCATTGAGACCATGAAACCATTAGTCCACGCCTTGAAGGAAGAGCGAAAGAGCCTGGTGATTGCGCCAGAAGGAACGCGCGCACCCACGAGAAAATTAGGCGCCTTTAAAAAGGGCGGCTTTCATATGGCGATGCAATCTGGCGTTCCCATTGTGCCGGTCGTGATTCACAACTCCCACGATATTTCGCCCAAAGGCGATCGCATCTTTCGCAGTGGCACCGTGCATATCGACATACTACCCCCTATTCAAACCAACGACTGGACAACCGAGACGCTGCAGGAGCATGTCACAGACGTTCGCAATGCATTTCTGCGCGCCCTATCACAACCCGAATTGTCGGTTGAAGAAACGGTCGCGCTTCAAGATCACACGCCCGACGACTTAAAACCGGAGGTTCGTGGTCAAACAGTGCGCCAACGCGGTGATCGAAAAGAAAACGCCAGCGACGACCATCCCAAGCAAACACTGCAAGCGCGCATCATCGAGAGCAATCAGCCATCCCGGGAGCCAACCAATGATGCCCCCGAGGCGACGAGACACTGAGTGTCGCAGGCGTCGCGGTTGCAAACACAGCTTGAGCGAAGCCCTTGGCCCACCCCCCACGCGCCTATTATTTTTCTGCTCGATACGTCGCGCGGTTACGAACAACGCTTACTCACACAGTGGATTACCACAAACGAGGCACCGTCACGATCAGCGATTATTTTATGCCTGAACCTCCGAAATGACCGCAAAACGCTCATCGTTGACGCGCTCGCTGACGCACTCGCAACGCATCCCGATGCTTATGTCGCCCCCCTTAGGATCTCCTGGCTCAGTCCAAAGCGGGAAACGCGAAGCGGCCCTCAACTGGCAGATTTAATTAGAGGCGGTGAGCGCCGACCACCCAACTGGCTGGCGCGCTATGTCGCCCATAGACACCCTGAACGCATCCATTTCACATCAGGAGAACCAGGATCTTCGCAGGATCTTGGCGACCGATTTCACCGTAAAACGGGGGTGCTAGCGGCCCAACAGCCGGAGGATTTTGCGGTTTTTGTGGCTCGCCAAGCGGCGGTGGTGCTCGACATCGCAGAACGACAGCTGATTGGCGGACGATACAAAGTGCCGCGCTATGTGCGACAGAGCCTCCGTCATAACCTGTCATTTAAAGCAGGACTCCGCGCCATTGCAGATGAGTCAGAGAGGTCCACCAAAGCCGTTCGTGCGGAAGCGAATCAGTACCTGAAAGAAATGATCTCCATTCCGACACGTTTTTGGCTCGATGTCTGGGCAAAGGTCTGCGGTATCTGTTTGGGATTGGGCTACGACAGAACACTCCAATACGACGCCGAGGATGTTGAACGGGTGCGACAAATTGTCCGGCAGTATCCATCGGCACTGCTGTGGACCCACAAAACCTATATCGACGGGTTCGTGGTGCCCAAAATATTATTTGATAATAATTTTCCGATGCCGCACTTTTTTGGCGGCGCCAACTTAAATGTGCCAATCCTTGGTTTCTTATTGCGGCGCGCCGGCGGCATTTTTATCCGTCGCAGTTTTCAAGACAATGACATCTACAAGCTCAGCCTCAAACAGTATATTGGGTATTTAATGGAGAAGCGCTTTCCGATGACGTGGTCATTTGAGGGAACGCGGTCTCGCCTAGGCAAGCTGATGCCTCCAAAGTACGGGCTACTCAAATATGTCCTGGAAGGGGCGCATCATGCGGGATCTCAGGATATCCATATTATCCCGGTGTCAGTGTCTTACGATTTAATTCGCGATGCAGAAGAATACGCGCGGGAGCAATCGGGTACGCCAAAGGCACCTGAATCAATTGGCTGGCTAATCCGTTATTTGCGCAGTCTCGCTCGCCCGATGGGGCGTATTCATGTCGATTTTGGACAACCCGTCCGCCTAGCAACTGCACCTGATCCGGGTGACCAACTGGCTATTTCAAAGATTGCATTCCAAGTTGCCGTAGAAGCCAACCGGGTGACACCAGCCACCTTTCCAGCAGTCGTATCCACGTCACTATTAGGTGCGTTTCCTCGTGCGTTGACAGAGGCTGAAATTATTCGTGATGTCACCATCATGACTCAGTGGGCGACTAGCAGAGGCGTTCGGTTATCCCCCGACTTTAATTTACATTTTGCCAGTGACATGCAAAGCCTGTTGAGCAATATGATGAAAGAAGGAATCATTACGGCTTTTGATGGTGGGCCGGAAACGGTCTACGGCATTGCCGATGGCCAAGCACCAATTGCCAGCTTCTACCGCAATACCATTGTTCATTTTTTCCTGAGTCGAGCGGTCGCAGAACTCGCCCTACTCGCCGTCAGTGAAAATGAAAAAGAAGAAACCGCGCTCGCGTGTTTTTGGCGCGAAGTGCGAGCGCTCCGTGACCTGTTCAAGTTCGAATTTTTCTATCCCGATAGCCAGACTTTCGAGGCTCAGATTGATGAGGAGCTTTGTCTGGAGGTACCAGATTGGCAGAGTCAACTTTGCGACAACGCAGAAAATGGTCGAAAAATACTCAACACGCTGGCACCTAAACTCGCTCACGTTGCACTGACGGTCTTTGCTGAGGCCTACAGCATTGGGGCTGACGTCCTCATGAGGCAAGCTAATACCATCGACGGAGACCAAGCGGTTTTTGTGGACCTGTGCATGCGCTTTGGCAAGCAGGCATACTTGCAACGGCGCATCAGTAGTGAGGCTTCTATTGGAAAGCTGTTATTCACCAATTCTTGGAAAGCATTCATGAGCCGCGGTGTGGCCGATTCTGACGAGGACCTGGCGCAGTATGCGGACGATTTGAATCAATTAGTCAGGCGCCTTGAGGTCATCAGGGCTTTGAGTATCGCCGAACGAGGTGGTAGCACATTGAGGGATGTCGCACGTGAAACCATCTAAAATCGCGGTGCTAGGCGGTGGCTCATGGGGCACCACTACCGCCTCAGTGATCAGTCGCAACTGCCACACCGTATTGTGGGCACGCGATGCGGCCATCGTCGACCAAATTAATCGGGAGCATCGCAACCACCGTTATTTAGAGGATGCCGCGCTGCACCCAAAACTGACCGCGACCGAGGATATCCACTCGGCGGTTTCTGAAGCGGATGCCGTACTGATTGCCGTGCCCAGCAGCCACTTTCGGGAGGTTCTGGGGAGCGCGCTCACTCAATTGCCCAAGCACATACCGGTCATCAGTCTCAGTAAAGGGTTAGAAAAAGGCAGCCGCATGCGCATGACTCAAATCATCGCAGAAATAGCGCCCACCAATATTCCCGGGGTATTAACAGGGCCTAATCTGGCACGAGAAATTGTCACAGGACAAGCGGCAGCCAGTGTACTGGCACTCGCAGAACACGAGGCCGCTCTCCGATTGCAGCCCGTGCTGAATGCGGGACTGTTCCGCGTTTATACCAACCGCGACGTCATCGGATGTGAGTTGGGCGGTGTGCTCAAAAATATCATCGCCATTGCAGTGGGAATGGGTGACGGACTCGGCGCTGGCGACAATACGCGCGCGGCACTGATTACGCGTGGTTTGGCGGAAATGAGCAGGCTCGGTAGTGCACTCGGCGGCAACGCCAACACGTTCTCAGGGCTCGCCGGCATGGGCGATATGATTGCCACGTGCACCAGTCCACAAAGTAGAAACCGCCATGTGGGTATGGAATTAGCGAGAGGACGCCCTATAGACGAGATCATCAGCAGCATGCATATGGTGGCAGAGGGGGTCAAAAGCGCGCCAACCGTGATTGAGTTAGCGCGCGAGAAGGATATTAGCTTGCCCATCAGCGAAGACGTTTACCGCGTCATCATCGGTGAATCAAACGCGCGCGGGGTCTATAAAGGCCTCTTGCGGGTGATCGCAGGCGAGGAATCCGAACCGGGGTAGTCCTTGAGCACCGCTTGGTTAAGCTGTGAGAAATGCCATAGCCACCCCCGCGGGTTTTGGCTAGGCTTCAAGGGACTACCGCCGCCGTCAGAGTCATGCCCATGAAAAACGCGTTTCGATGCTTTCGTTCTCAATACCTATGGCTTGTCAGCTGTCTTGTGCTGCTCGTCAGCTGCAGCACGAGCCCAACCGGCCGCAATCAGTTTATCTTGATTTCCCCGGATGCCGCGATCATCGAATCGGAAACCGCTTACCTCAGCACCGTGCGTCAACTTGATGATGAAGACAAGCTGGTCGACGACCCCTTGATCGTGGCACGAGTGGCGCGTATCACCGGTCGATTGGTGTCTGTCGCGGTGTCTGAGTTTCCTGAGAGCGCAAACTGGAAATGGAGCGTTGCGATTGTTGATGACCCCGATACCGTCAATGCCTGGTGCATGGCGGGCGGGCGCATGGCCGCTTACACCGGGCTATTCGACAAGCTTGAGTTAACCGATGATGAATTTGCTCAGATAATGGGCCACGAAATATCCCATGCGCTAGCGAATCACACGGCCGAACGCATGTCGCGCGCTATGGCGACGACGCTGGGGGTCGCGATCATTGGGGTTGCCTCGGACAACAGTGGTGCCGCGATGGCCGGCGCCGCAATGGCGGCCAATGTAGCGCTCACCCTGCCCAATAGCCGCACAGCAGAGAGTGAAGCAGATGTGATGGGCATGTCGTTAGCCACTAAAGCGGGTTTTGATCCTGAAGCGGCGGTGACGCTATGGCAAAAAATGGGAGATCTTAACGACAAGCGCCCCGCCGAATTCTTGAGCACGCACCCGGCACCTGAGAACCGGCAGGCCGCACTCAATACCATGATTCCAGAAATGCTCAGCGTAAACCCCAACCGCCAGAAAGCGGCCATTCATCCTGTCACCATCGTGCAATAACCGGATTCAGGATCGTACCGTGTGCAGAAAGTGTAAATGATCCTCGTACTGATTCAGGATATCGACAATGATCTGTTCCTCTGACCAGCCCATCACATCGTAGTCCTGTCCCCCTTCTGCAAGATGCACTTCTGCGCGGGAAAAACTGCCGTCGATAATCGCGTCCACCTGATCCTTAACGGCAATAGAGGCATCCGGTAATGCGTGGCTGCGTTCCTGCACGGCATAGACAAAATCCACTTCATTACCGTGATAGACCTCAAGTCGAGCGCCTTGTTCTGTCTCATTGATCACCGCCGCATCGACGCCATGGCCCGCTAGCTCGGCGGTAAAGGCCTGCATCGCGGGCACCACCGTATTTTTCTGAAATGCCCGCACTGCTGAGTCAGCGGGGTATTCGAAGAGATTGTTCAACCGCTCACGCCATTGTTGCGCCTGTGCGGGCGGTGGTGCCGGTGTCGACACGGCCTGGCGCTTGGCGCCATCGACCCTAATCGACTTGGCAAAACCCCAAAAAGCGCCCAGCAATGCGATCGCAAAGGGCAACGCACTCGCAATGGTGGCAGCCTGCAGCGCCTGAAGGCCACCGCCGAGCAAAAGCACCGACGCTGTAATGGCAATCACTAACGTCCAAATTGATCGCTGCAGCGCGGGCGTATCGTCCCGACCGTGCGCGCTGAGCATATTCAGCACCATCGCGCCGCTATCGGCCGAGGTAACAAAGAAAATGACGATCATGCCAAGGCAAATCATGCTCAGCAGCTCGGTCGCCGGTAAAAACTCGAGGAACCGGAATAGCCCCACCGCAGGGTTATCTAAAATCGCATCACCGAGTTCCGTCACGCCCTGATTTAAAATTAGGTCAATGCCGCTGCCACCCAGCACGCCCAACCACAAACAGACGAATAATGTCGGTACAACGGTCACGCCAATCAAAAACTCACGAATGGTCCTTCCTCTGGAGATACGCGCCACAAAAATGCCGACAAAGGGGGTCCAACTGATCCACCACCCCCAGTAGAAAATAGTCCAGTCTCCCAGCCAGTTAGTGGGAGCGTACACATAGAGATCAAAGGTTCTCGGCACCACACTGGCGATGTAGCCACCAAAGTTTTGCAGTGTTCCGGACAAAAGCAGTGCCGTCGGCCCAGCGAATAAAATCAGTAGCAGCAGCGAGACGGCCAAGACGGTATTAATCTCGGACAGTCGTTTGATACCTGAATCCAGACCCATGATCACTGACACCGTGGCCACCGCCATCGTGGCAAAAATCAGTAGCACCTGAATCCAGGCGTCTATCGCCACACCAAAGAGGTAGTTGAGCCCCGTGTTGATCTGCAACACCCCTAAACCCAGGCTCACCGAGATACCACAAGTCGTGCAAATCACCGCGAAAACATCGACCGAGGCACCTATTGGCCCATAGATCCGGTCACCGATCAGGGGATAAAAGGCCGACCGGAGTGTTAAGGGCAAATTATGCCGATAAGAAAAGTACGCGAGCACCATGGCGACGGCTGCATAAGTAGCCCACGCATTAAAGCCCCAGTGCAAATAAGTGAGCTGCATACCCCCCGCGGCGGCGGCCTCAGTGCCTCCCTCGCCAACCGGAGGCGATAAAAAGTGCAATACCGGCTCAGCGACCCCGTAAAACAACAGCCCAACACCGACACCGGCGGCGAATAACATAGAGAACCAAGATAAAAACCCATAATCGGGTTCGGCATGATCCGGACCCAGCTTGATATCGCCGTAGCGAGAAACCGATAACACCAGCACCATCACAGCCATGAGGGCAATCACCAGCACATAAAACCAGCTTGCCGCTTGAACGATCGCGGCCTGCAAATCCGCGAACACCGCGACACCGTCTCCCGGCATCGTCACCACAGCCACAACGCCGATGGCTAACAGCACCAGCGCGGGGTAGAAAACGGCAGGATCAATCGAAAATTCGGGGCGAGCTGAACGCGTCATAAGTCAATTTCTGGAGTATTTAGCCGTAGTGTAACCGATGAGTGATAATCCGCGACGCGATCAGCCAATGCGGAAACACAACAAGAAATTATTCTTTGTTGTCAGATCGGCCTCACGGGAGAATCGTTGAACTCTCCGATCGCGCTGAATCCCATTGTTGAGGGGACCCGGCTGGCCAAGGCGACTTCGCGGCATGCCGAAGTTGCTTGTTCTTAACAAGGATGGGGGTTTGCAGGCGGGGATGATAAAAGGTAGGCTTTTATATGACTATAAAAGCAATATAGCAATTATCCTGTCACTCAAAGAAGGGAACCAGTATGTCTCATCCCCAACGTTTTCAACGCACCCCACTCGCTGCGGCGCTTGGTTTTGCGCTTTTACCACTCGTTTCTAGCCCTGTTCACGCACAACTCGAAGAAGTTGTGGTAACAGCAACCAAGCAGGCCGAGAGCCTGCAAGATGTGCCAATCTCCGTGAACGCCCTGTCGGGTGATTCCATGCGTGAGCAAGGCATCATGACCTTTGACGAATACGTCAACTTTCTGCCTAACGTTGTCGATGCGGGTAACGCCCCCGGCATGCGTGAAATCTACATTCGCGGCTCTGCGACCGAGCAGGGATCCGTCACTGTCTCGTCTGCGCAGGGCTCAGCGCCGGGCGTAGCACTCTACCTCGACGAGACGCCGATTTCTTTTGGCGGACGAAACCTGGACGTCTACGCAGCCGACCTAGAGCGCATTGAGGTACTGGCAGGCCCACAAGGCACCCTGTTTGGTGCCAGCTCGCAGGCGGGCAACATGCGTATGATCACCAACAAGCCCGTTATCGGTGAAATGCAAGGTCGAGTCGATGTCGGCATGTCATCGACTCATGGCGGCGATACCAGTAGCAATGTGGAAGGCATGATCAACATGCCCATCGGTGACAGCCTAGCCATTCGCGCGGTGGGTTATAACAACCGCCAGGGCGGCTGGATCGACAACACCGCTTCTACGTTCACCCCGTCAGGACCTGTTATCGACCGCAACTCGATCGGTTACGGCCCTTACTTTAGAAACTTCCCCGACACCGTCGTGAATAGCGTCAGCAACTCGGAAGAAGTGAAGGACGATTGGAACGAAGCAACCTATACGGGCTTCCGCGTGGGCGTTAAGTGGGACGTGTCTGATGACTGGAGTGTCCTTGTCCAGCACTCATCTCAGAAGCTTGATGTCGAAGGATCATTTCTGATCGATCCCAGCCTAGGCGACGACAAGTCAGCCAAGTTTGAGCCTGAAAGTAATGTGGATGAGTTTGACCTCACCACATTGACCCTTGAGGGACGGGTTGCCGGACTTGATATTGTCTATGCCGGTGGCTATTTGGATCGAGAAATCGATTCGGTCATCGACTATACCACTACAACAACGGTGGCGGCTACATTACCTACTACCTGTGTAGCGGCAACATTTACGCTGATCCGGGCCCCTCAAACCAGAACACCTGCTTCGATCCTCGAAAAAGGTACTCGGATACCACGACCAACGAACGCACCACCCACGAGCTGAGAATCAGCACCGATCCGGATCGTCGCTGGAGAGTGATGGCAGGGGTGTACTTCAGCGACGTAGAAACCAAGACGCTGGGTGAGTTCCAATACTATTCAAGTGGTGATGCCTTCAGCGATTTTCAGGTCCAGTATTATGGCGCGGGCGCTCAATCGCCCTATCAGCTGGCGAACGAGACAATCCCGGGGGTAGCGGGAACCAATCAAGTCGGTCCCACCGGGCCACTGACCACTTTCTATAACGATTACACGCGAACCGAGGAAGAACTCGCGTTTTTCGGTCAGTTAGCCTTCGATATTACCGATAATCTCACCGCCACCCTTGGCGCTCGAAAGTATGATCTCGAGACGCAACTCCAAGGCGCATCCAACTTCTCCTTTGGGTGCCGGTACGGTGGTAACGGCGGCGGCGGCGCAGCAGACGGATTCTGTAATAGCCACCGCTTCAGTAATAGTCCAACCGATCGCTTTACAGCTCTCGGCGCCTACAACGCAGGGAGTCTCTCGGACGATCAGTTCCTAGGCCTTCTCAATTATCCCGGCGCAGCAGAAACGTATGGCGGCAGCGCGAAGGAAATGTTCCGAGGCGGCGGTAGTAATGCAGCCACGCTGCAAGCCATCAAAGAAGGTCGGCTTGATATTTCTAGCATCAACAGCAGCGGCGTCACCGAAGAAGACGATACGATCATTCGATTCTCTCTGGATTGGAGAATCAATGACGACATCATGCTTTACGGTGTGTATTCAGAGGGATATCGACCCGCCGCTCAAAACCGGAACGCCGGGCAGTTGGCGAGCAACCAAAGCGGCATCTACGAGGGCTACGTAGTCCCCGCAGTGGCGACCACCGATGAACTGGAGAACATGGAGCTAGGAATCAAGTCAGAGCTTTTTGACAATACCCTGCGACTCAATGCCAGCATCTATAGCACCGAGATCACTGATCTGCAGGTAGCCCGATTCGATCCGTCTAACGTTGCGTTCTTGGTCTTCCTTGAGAACGTCGGTGACGCCGAAACGCGCGGTCTGGACGTTGACTTTATGTGGGCAGTCACAGGCCGACTCACTCTGTCAGGTGCGGCGAGTATTCTCGACACCGAGTTAACACGCATTAACGATCAGCTCCAAGGAGTCAGTGTGCCTAAGGGATCTGAGTTGCCGCTGGCGCCCAGCTTCTCTGGTAATCTCCGTGCGCGTTACGACTTTGACATCATGAATGGCAACGCTTGGGTGAATGCCGCACTGGTCTACCGCGGTGAAACTGTCACGGGTATCGTCGGAAGTGCCGAGTTTATGACTGACACTCATAACCTCGCTTATGGCAATGATCCCGGTGTCAGCATTCAGAACGAGGGCGGCACTTTTGGTACGGTGGCCACATCAAATGGCAACATCCCTTCCAACTCGCGCTATGTCAATGATGCGGCAACCACCATGAATATTGGCTTGGGCTACGCACGAGAGAACTGGACAGCAGAAGTCTTTGTTAATAACGTCACCTCAGAAGAAGGTTATGTTGTGCAAACGGCTGGTAAATTTACGCCTGAATCCAGCATGATGCGTCCACGCACCTTGGGCTTACGTTTCGGGTATTCTTTCTAAGAAAGCCTGCAACAATCATCAAAGGGCGATCACCTGATCGCCCTTTTTTTTGGGACATAATTTGATGACTCACCCTCGCGCTCCGTCGTCTGCACTCGAAACCATCCAAACGAAGCTTGCCAATGGTGCGCTGGATGAGGCGGGCACTCTGATTGATGAGCTGCTGGTGGAGTTTGCAAGCGACCCTAACCTCGCCTACTTGAGTGCACTGCGCTATCGGCTCAGTGGTAACGCTGCCAAGGCGCTGCAAACACTCTCAGACCTGACCGCAGCTGTTCCCGATATGGCGCGGGCGCATCAAGAAATGGCGGTCAATTGTCTCAGTCTCAATTTACCCCAAAAGGCACTGGAGGCAGCCGAAGCAGCGGTAACGCTAGACGGGTCTCTGCTCGCCTGTTGGGAATTACTCGCGCCACTTCAGCAACGTTTCGCTCCCGAAAAATACGACATCACGGTACAACAGATCGCCTTTCTCAAGTCGTTACCGCAAGAGCTGAGAACGGTGATGAGTTACTTATCGCAAAATCAGCTCAACGATGCAGAGCGTCTGTGTAAATACTTTTTACGAGACAACAAGACTCACGCGGAAGGCATGAGATTGCTGTCAGAGGTGCTGACACGAAAAAACATCTTGGATGAAGCGCAATATTTATTAGAAACCCTCCATCAGTTAGAACCTGACAATGTGGCTGCTGCCATTCAGCTCTTCCACGTCATGATGCGGCGTCAGCGCTTTCATTCTGCCTACGAGCTAGCAGCCGCGTTATGGCGACAGCAACCCCAAGACGATGACCAGATTAAAAAGGCTTACGCAGCGGCTTGTTTTGCGGTCGGGCAAACAGAAGAGGCCGAGCACCTGTATCAGTCACTTCGACAAACTCACCCCAGCGATCATCTCATCCCCATTAGCCAGGGCCACATCTATAACGCTAACGGAGATAAGGTCGCCGCCATCACGGCATTTAAAGAGAGTTCGACCATCAAGCCAGATCATGGCGACGCTTACTGGAGCTTGGCCAATAC
>ENA-OWPI01003076-OWPI01003076.1-marine-metagenome-genome-assembly--contig:-NODE-3076-length-14725-cov-8.898689_pt1 | contig 14725 bp, 7 predicted proteins | sample MGYA00238138_ERZ651775 | MGnify/ENA primary metagenome ERZ651775 (study PRJEB26906, sample SAMN06265043) | marine metagenome | isolation source: Helgoland LTER site | place: Germany:Helgoland, sampling...
TTTTAAATCATCACCATTTAAATAGTCTTCTTATTTATTATCTCTTTCTTTGACAACTCTGTTTGTGTAAGAAAAATTACCTGTCCACATTTTTTTTATGTTATAATTATTACAAAAAATAGAACCAAAAAAGGCACACCACTGTTGGTCTTTAGCAAAATATTTATCATGGTTTTCTTCATTTAAACTTGTAAATATAGATGCTTGAGAATACTCAAAACCTCCATACTTATGATTTAAATAACTTAAAACATTATCTAATGGCTCACCATCTAAAGAAACATTACCAGCACTTATGCTACCTGTTACTGTAGCACCTGTAACATTTAAAGATGAAGCTGTTAAATTTCCTGATATTACACAACCTGAACTTTGGGATGCCAGAGTAGTTCCTGCTGGTAATGTGCCTGATTCTAAAGTGTAAACTACATCACCACCTGATTCTGGGTCAGCAGCTAAAACTGTAAGAGATATACCACTTCTTTGAGCGTCTGTAAATGTTCCTAATGAACCAGCAGCTGTACTGAATACTGGTTGTTGGTCAATATTAATTTGATTTGCTAATGTATTAGCTAGACCAGTTGAGGCCACCACTTTAACATCATATGGTTCACCTGAATCTGGTAAACTTGATTTGGCAATTACGCCAGTAATTTGTGTAGCACTATCTCTTGTTACACTGTCAAAATTTACATCTACACCAGCAGTCGTTTTTAATTTTGCAGTTGCTGATGCATCAAAATTTGTTCCAGTAATTGTAAATGTAGCGTTACCTGTTCCATCACCTGTATTTACGTTTGTTGGTGATACACTTGAAAATGTTGGAGGAGTAATACCTACGTTTGAAGATAATATTTTTTTAAGTGTTCCTGAACTTGCGTCATAAACCAAAAATATGTCATTACTTGCCGCTACTTCAGCTAATTCTGTTTGATCTGTAATAGTTGTTACATCTAAATGTTCATCACTTACTGCATCATCTGCTATTTTAGTAGCATTAACCGAATCATTTGGTATTTCAGATATTTTAGCAGCAGTGATTGCGTTATCTTGTACTTTTGCTGTAGTAACTGTGTTATCACTTACTGTAGAAACTTGTTGTACATTTTTTGTACCTGGATTTAAAACAAATATTGAGGCACTTGCGGCTGGCGCAGCTGTAAATGTAATTCTTTTTAATACACTTGATCCATCAAAACCTAAAGTATATGCGTTTGACGAACCTTCTTGTTGTCTAACGTTATCTACAAATACTTGTAATTCATTTCCACCACCATCAGGTGCCGCATTTGTTAAATCAAATGCTACTGTACTACCATCGCCAGTAAAAGTATCTTGCGAAAATAGTCCTGTTCCTGTGTTTGCTGGATTAGTTCCAATATATGCCATTTAGTCCTCTATTTTATTATACGTCTTCTAAAACTGTTATAGTTGCGTCAAGTGAAGAAGCTCTACTAGATTCTACTCTTAACACGTCAGCATTACTGCCATCATTCTGTACTACTAATTTATTACCCGACATAACTTCTAATGAAGCTCCCGCTGGTATAGTAGCATTTTTAACAATATATACATCATTACTACCATCTTCGTTATCTAAAAAAACTGAAGCTGTAATACCTGAAGTATGTTTGTTTGCTAAAGTAATTCCAATAACAATAGATTCTAGTGCTGAACTACCTGCGCCTGCTGGAACTGTATAAACAGCGTCAGCTGAAGCACCTGTATTTGTACCTACATCAGGTTTTGCGAATCTTTTGAAATCGTTTGCCATTTTTTATCCTTTTTTATAATACTATTTATAATCTATCCTAGTGCAACTGCTTGAGCAATCGCAAAGTTTGTTGTTGCTATATTAATCGTTGTACCGGTTGTATCAACGAATGCTGTTGAAGTATCAATAACATTTGTTGATGAATCAATGTCAATTCTACTTCCCATATAACCATGAGAACTACATTGATAATATAATATATTTGGTGTCGTTTCAGACACTACAATTTGAGTATATGCGCCAGAACTACCAGGTGTACCATTAGTTGTCACACCTGTTGAATATGCCGTAGTTTTACCGGCGTCATAATAGAATAATAATGGGTGACCAGAGTTTGAAGCGTCTGCTTGGTCAAATCTATATGTATTACCTACTTTTAAATCTATGAAAGGTGCTACAGAAGCGTTAAGTAAATAACCATTAGCAGAACCTGTACCATTGTAAATATGAGTTGAAGTTTTCGTATCAACTGTTACAGTAAATTGAGTGTAAGTATTTGAACCATCTGAGTTATATCTATGACCAAATGTTTGAATTACAAGGTCACCAGCAACTGATGAGTTTAACTCATTTACTGCTCCTACGATACTTGACGCTGACGTTGTTAGAGTAGCGACATCACCTAAATCGGTTGACGCTAAACTATTAAACGTGGTACGAAACGTATCTAGTGTATCTGTTGTTGCTACTGATCTTACAGCCATGTTACTTCGCTATTCCTTTTATTAATTCTTTTATTTCTCTTAACTCTGCCTTTAAATTATTTATTTCTTTACAAGCAGTTCTTAACTCATCACTTTGTTTATTTCTTGCTCTATGACGAGCCATATAAATTGTATATTCACTATGAGAAGTATTAACTACAGCACTTGTAGATGTATCTTTAACTAAACCGTCATATCCTGATACTCTTAATCTTGCCATATTATATTGCTAATGCTATAGCCCTCATATCTTTAATTTTTGGTGGATAAGATGATATACTTCCAGTTAATTCTATTTTTAATTGGAAAGTAGTAAAGTCTTTTAAATTATCCACTGAATATTTGTATTCTTTAAATGTTGTGTCATCTTCAGCTGGTGTTACCGTTAAATCTTCTGAACCATCAGAATTAAATGGTGTCCATGCAACCTTATCAATAGTTGTATCATCTTCTGAACCCACAATTCTAAAATATACTTTAACACTAGAACTTGATCTTACATTTGAAGTTAATCTTATATCAAGTGAAGTAGATGAATTTTCTAGTACAATTGACTTCGTACAATACACTGCTGCTGTAGATGTGCCTGTTGACGCTGTATCGGCGACAAACGATGGTGTATTAGATGAAGTAGGTTGATTTAATCTATTAGTAATTGTAAAGGCACTCATTCTTTGAGTATCTAACACAGGCGACAATTTAGTATTTGTCGTATTTAATGTTATAATATTCCAAAATGATTTTTGACCAGACATTTCATTTGTTTCATTTATTTCACTAGCAACCATTTGAGGTGCTGTAAAGTAAATATTATCTTTTCCAACAACTGCTACTTTATTTGAATTTGCTGTTAAACTAAATTCTGATTCTGAACCATGAACTGATTTACCTGTCGTAGGTCTAATAGACATATCTAAACTTGTTTCTGGTAATGTCATTGTTTGAATACCAGATAAGTTTAATACATCAAATGTTCTATTTTGAGAAGCAACTACTGTTGAACCTCCAACATCACCTGTTGATGTAGCATTACCTGAACTACCTGAAGTTATAACATAACTATCTAAGGTAATATCTTTAATAGCTGTGTATGTTCCATTTATATCTGTATGCGCTATACCATTATACGTACCAGAAGCAACACCTGATATTGTAACATTGTTACTTGTACCATGCATTCCATGATTAGGGTGGAAAACTGTTATATCTTTAGAACCACTTGTTGTTCTTAAAGGATTAGTTTTTAATGTTCTAGTATCTAAAGTTTTATTTGTTAATGTAACAGTACCCGTAACATTTTCAAACTCTGCTCTTTTAATTTTAAATTTAATATCTTCATTTTGATCTGCTGTCCAAGTTACACCATTCTGTGATTTAAAGAATACACCAGTATAAGGTTGTTGAGATATTGTTCTATTTGAATCTAATGCTGTTTGACCTAATCTAGCAACATACACATTGTAGTCTGTTGTATTTGCCATCAATACTAATGCATACTCTGTATTTTCTTGTACATAAACAGGACTTTCAAAAGTAAATGTTGTTACAGCACTTCCATCTGTACTTGTGCTTACAGCTGATGGATTTAAAGTTGTTTCTGAAAATGGTAATATAGATTGACCAGGATAACCATTGACAGTATTTCTGACTTGTAAAGTTACAGGAACATTAGCGTCTTTAGAACTAAAGAAAATATCTATTGATGTTAAGAATACTCCACCTGCGTCATCAATCATAAATGTTTGTGCCAGTGGGTCATGGTAACCAACTTGTCTAGCAGCACCTCTTGTTGTACTTGTTTGAGTTACATTTTCTGTTTCGTTTGTTGCTCTAAATTCTACTCCTGCTGTTCTTGTAGAAATAATTGTGTTTTGTACTGTTTGAATAATACCTCTAGCAATGTATTCAGCGTTTGCTGCTGTATCTGGTGCCGAAGTTAAATCGTTAGTAGATGAACTAGTTAATCTGAATACTCTTTCACCTGTTCTCCATCTTGGTTTCGTAGAATCTTTTGGATCAGGAATTGCGAATGAACCTGAAACAGCTCCATTAGCATCAGTAATCAAATTACCAGCTAATGAACCACCTGAAGGAGTTACATATGCTGTTATAGATTCATTATCAAAGTATGGATAAACTCTTGTATTTGGTTTTAATCTTGTTGCTGCGAATGATACTGTTCTACTTCTAATAAATGGAACAAATGCAATGGATACAACTCTATCACCAACATTCTGAGTAACAGTTTTAGGAACTAATACTTGTCTAATACCTGTTCTTGTTCTTGTACCTGTTCTAGTAGTAGTTTGTATGTCACGTTGCATTACTCTCCAACCATGACCACCTCTTTGTTTATATTGTTCTGTACTATTACTTGTTGATACACCTGTCCAGTGGTTTTGCCATTCATTCCAGACTGTACCTAATTCTACTGATTGTAAATTTGGATTACCTGATTGTTTAACTAAAGTATCCCAAGTACCGTCATCATTACTGATAACTAAATCTGGTGCTCTTTCAGTTTCTTTCCACTCATCTGTTTGTGGAGTTAGAGCAATAGAACCTATCCAAGTAAATATACCAAATGGGTTAACATTTACAGTTTTACTTGCGTATGGTTGATCTATTAAAGTTGCTTCTGTGTAAGGTAGAGTAATTAGATCACCGGTTTTAGCATATTGCGCAGCTGTTCTATCTGCTGCTGTAATTACTGTACCATCATCATCACGTTCCTCAAGTGCTATAGCGTCTTCGTTAAATGTTGGTCTCATTTCGCCATTAGCATAGTCCATAGAAACTTTGTAATCTAAATTACCTGCGTCACCAACACTATGACCTGTAAAGTTATCTACAACAAATCCGTTTTTAAATCTATCAAAACCATTTGCGTCTTGTATTTGTAATCCTTGAGCAGAAGTTTCAAGTAAAGACAGTTGTGTATAGTATTCTACATTTTCAATTCTTTTTTCTAATTTACCAATATCTCTCATTGTATATCTTCTATTATCAACAGCTTCAATACCTACATCAGCTGTGTCTAAAGTATAAGATGGAATAAACAATGTGTATAAGTGCATTGCATTATCTAATACGCCTGGAATTTCTGGTGTTAAGGAACTTGCACCTTTTAATACTTTGAAGTTACCCTCTTTGTCTATGAATATTTTATCAACTCTTTGTAAATAGAACTCAAAATCAGATGTTATATCTGTTTCAAATTTTACAACATCAACTGTAGATGAACCAGTACCATCAAAAGAACGATCTTGTCCACCAGAGTTAATTGTTGAAGCGTCATCTACTCTAGGTCTAAAATCTAAAGAATCTCTTAACTCATAAACTTTTCCTGTCGTAGTAGATGTAAAACTAGGTATATCTTCATAATCAACAACACCAGCATATGAATCTACATCAAAGTAATCACCAGTACCATGTGAGAAGAAGTTAAAATTAATTAATAATCTACCAGTAGGTGCAAGTGCGCCAGTTTTAAGTTTAAGTCTTCCAATATCATAGAAGTTATCTCTTTGTCCTGTGTCTAAATCAAATCTATCTGTAACATCTGTATCACTTGTAGTAGCGTCCGTACTAAAGTTAGCTGCCATGTAAACACTATTGATTGCTGTTACATCTGCTTTACCAATACTTACTCCACCAGAAGCTGTTGCTGCTGCTTCAGTAGAAACTTGTAAAGTTTGATTACTATTTAATGTTTTTGATTTTGAACCAGCTACTGCTCTACTTACTGTAGCTAAAATTTTAACTTTGTGACCTGCGTAATTAGCACCAAAGTCTAATTGTAAAGTTTTACCTGTTGGCGAACCACCTAAAACAAAGATTGGGTCACCTTCGTGGTTATTACCAGTTAAACTTAATACATCACCAACTGCACCTGTTCCACCAGAACCAGTTGTCATAATAGATGTTGAAAAATCTTTTTCTAATAAGGCAGCAAATGTTTCGTTAGTACCTGCTGTTATTGTTACATCACCATTAGATGATAATGTACCTACAAAGTGTCGTCTAACTTTGAAATTTGTATCTGTTATACCAGAGTTTGCTGTAGTTTTTAATGTTCTAATAGTTTCATATGGTAATTGAAATACAGAAACATTTTTCTCTGGAGATTGAATAGTTGATCTTCTTCTTGTTACAATTGTTTTAGTATTATCAGCGGCAGCATTAGTGCTTAATGTTAAACTAGTATCCGATATAATAGCTTCAACAATTTTAGTTTCTGTATTACCACTATCATTTTTAAACGAAATAGAATCGCCTATTACTAACTCTGAAGTAAAGCTTGTATTAAAACCACTAACCGCAGGTGAACCACTTGCTACTGTTATTGTACCTGTAAGTGTATTATTAACACCAGTTGAAGCATCTAAAGCAGTATCAGCTGTGTAAGTAGGAGAACCTGCCATACCAAGTTGTTTAACTTGTGGGAAATCAAAAGCTGTAACACCTTTAAATCCTACAGCGTTAGCTTGTATTACTGCTGTGTTAGAAGAAGTACCACCAGTGATAGTTTCTCCTGGAACAAAAGTACCAGTTACATCTGATACAATCGCAACACCATGTGCTGCTGTAGCTGATGTGAATGCTGTAATATTTACTGCTGTAGTACCATCTGTTGAATATAATTCAAAAGTAGTTGCGTCTGGATTTCTAACTGTGTAAACAGTTGATGATTGAACTACACTATCTTGTGAAAATGTACCAGCAACTGTAACTTGTTGTCCTTCAACAAAATTGTGACCAGCAGATACAGTTGCAACTCCTGGACTAGCAACAGTTAAACCATTAATAGTTGCTGTTTCTTCATTTGAAATACTTTCATATGTACCAGTAGCACCTGATGTACCACCTGTAATTAATTCACCATCTGTAAATGCTTGAGCTGTTAGTATGTTTAAGTGTGTAAACATATTAATATCAAATAAGAAATGTTTATATACAGCTGATGTTAAAGAACTTGTGGCAAATAAATTACCTGTTGCAGTTCCTGAATTATATTCGTAACCTTTTGATTTAGCTCTACCTATTGTATTAATACTTGAACCTGTTCCTGTATTTTCTGTACCACGAGAAGCCGTAGCTGTGTGATATAGATTAACTCTTTTAAATGCTTCAATCTCACCAGATACAAATCCTATGTCAGGAGTACCGTAAGTGTTTGTTACATTTACAAAGTTACCTATATCAAATCTTGTATTGAAATTTTGTTCTGTATCAAAATCTCTTGCCTTCTCAACATCTACATATTGAGTTGCTAATTTTTCTACTTCATAACCTTTAACATATGCTTTTCCTGGAGATAATCCTACAGCTAATTTACTAGCAAGACCACCATTACCACTTGTGTAAACACCTCTATTAGTACCTGATATTAAATGCTCTCTAATATCAATATCAAAAGGTCTTACTGTGTAATCACCTGATTCATCAAATGTTCGTCTAGCAAAGGTATCTTCTAATACAGCATAATCTGTATTTCTAACTTTATTTTGTAAATTACCTTCACTTAATCTTAATAACTCTATAAAGTTTGCATCTTCAGTAGTTGAAATAGTTTTTTTAGTTAATGTTAAATCTATTTTAAATCTGTGAGCACCTGGCGCATTTACATTAGAACTTCCAGTAGCATTATCATTCAAACTAGCGTCATCATTAGGAGTAACAAAAGATTCTGTTACTAATAAACCTACTCTATATGATGGAGTGTTTGTGTATTTGTCTAATACTATTGTTTGTTTTGAAACTTGTACATGATACCCATTAACATAATAAGTACCTTCTTCTACTTGTGCTGCTGAACCTGTGTGTGTAGTTGCTACAACTGCTGATAATGAAACACTATCACTATTTGTTCCTGTGATTGTTTCACCATTTGTAAATGATGTGTTTGTATTATTAGTACCTGAATCATTATATTTTATGTAGAGAGTATCTGGATCAGAACCTGATAATGCATCTGTACCTACAATACGAGCTTTTACACCTGAAGAACCTCCAGTTAAAACTGTGTCTGTTGTAAATTGAGCTAAAGTGTTTGCACTAGCGATACTAGTTAATTTTACTGAGTAATAGTTTAAGTCGTATCCAATTTCACCAGGAATAACCATAGCACCTTTTTCAAAAAGATGATCAGATACCTTTTCAATCTGGTTCTGTAATTGAGTCTGTGATTGTGTTAATTCTCTAGCCTGTACAGCAAACGCTGGTCTAAAAAGAACTCTATGGAATTTTTTACTTTCCGTAAAGTCATCATAGTAAGGCGAGAGATTAAAGTCAGTTGGACTTGGCATTTAATTCCTCTCTAAAATTCTATAATCAATTTAACGTTTTCAGTTTGATCGGCCGCTCTTGTAATTGGTGATCTGTTCTCTACATACATAACATCGCCTGTATCAGCATCTATCTCACCAGCGTTATATCCACTTGTGAAAACAATACTATCAACAGTTGTTGATGAACTTGATGGAGTAGCAGAAGCACTTGAACTTTGTCCTGTGATAGTATTAGTACCAGAGAACGCTGTTAGATTACCATTAGCGTCACAACCTTCATCATTAAATCTAGTTTGTATGTAATAGAGAATATTGTTTGCACTATCCCATTCTACAACTTTACCGACTGCGCCAGTAGTTGCTTGATTAATTTCTTCGTCTGCTGTAAATGTTCCAGATGGACTAGTTACTAATACAGCTTTCGTACCTCTTAAAGTATTTGCTGATGCGGCAGAACCACCAGAAAAAATATCTCTCATTAAAGATACTCGTCTAAAATCATTAGCAGTAGTGAAGTCACCAGAATTTGAAGTCTCTCCAGCTTCAAAATTGGTATTCATCATCACAAAAAATCCGCCTAATTCTTTAACAGCGTCTTTACCGTGTCCGCCTTTTGGTTCAATAATTACATCTAATTCTGAACCTGATAAACTTGTTGCTCCAGCTGTCACTATGTCTGCGTTTCTAATATAAGCAAATGTGTATCCTGTACCTGGTGTTGTCACTGTAACTGCTGTCACTGCGCCACCTGATACTACAACTGTTGCTACACCACTTGATCCATCACCTCTAATTGGAACACCTGTGTGTGTACCATTAGTACCACCTGAACCAGCTGTTTTAATTTTTACTATATTTACTGCACCATCAACTGCTGCTGAACTAACTGTTGAGTTAGTAGCAACTGCCATAAAATCTGTAGATAAAAAGTTTGATTGTTGAGTAGCAGATAATGTGTACATATATTTCCACTTGTAACCGTCTCCAGTTGTAAGTATAGATGAAGATGTACCAGTTGGTTCTACTGTTGAGTTAGCACCACTATTATTATCTAAACATTTGTAAACATTAAATGTACTTGACATGACATAAAAAGTTGCGTCAAATAAACTTGTTGCGCCAGAGTTTGCTGTTTGAGTTGAAGTACCGCCTGTTACTCTATTACCATAATCGTGTCTGTAATAATCGTAAACTGTACCAGTCGCCCAATTTCTACGAGGAATTACAATAGAAATATCTGAAGTTGCCACTTTTTTTGCTGCCAGCATATCGTCAAAATGGTAAAACTCATCTCCTATTGAATCAACAGGCGTTAAAGGTGCACTATCGCTACCTGCGTTGTCTGTTCTACTATCTGGTCTTGTTGCTGTAGCGTATGCTTGAGGTCTACCTATTCCTAGATAGTACACATTAGATGCGCTTTCTGAAAATGATTCCACAAATTGTTCTTGGTTGTGGATTCTAAATTTGTTTGTTATTATTGCTGGCATTGTTTCCTCTTTTTACCTTTATATTTATACGCTAACTTTCGGTGATTTCCGTAGGTAACGCTAAATTTGTTTTTAAATTTTCATTTGTTATATCTTGGAATTGTACTAACTCTCCATCTAAACTAGTGTTGTATGTTGCTGTTAATCTAAAATTCGCCCAATTGTGCATTTGCATAGGTGATATTGATGTTGTAACCGTACTATCTGAGGCACCACCTGTATTTGATGTCACAGCCCTACCTCCACTACCACTCATCATATTTAATGCATATTTGTTTATTGTTTTCATTCTTGGTCCACAATAAGCGTATCCATATCTATTTAGAGAGCCTCTTATAGTGATAGGATTAAACCCTATTCTAATATTTCTTGTATAATGTCTTTTTAGAGTTAAATCTCTAGTGTTCGCTGTAAAGTGTTCAGTAGTTGAGTCTGTAAAGTCAGGATCAACACCTGCTTCTGGTGTACCTCTCAATGTAGTACCATCATCTACTGTACCTAATCTTCTTCCAAAGATACTAGAGAATAATGTATTGATTACTAGATCAACACCTGGATCAAATTCTAATCCACTATTAACACCTGTGAAACTTCTAATTTGGTTATTTACTTGACTTGTAATATCTACTTGTCCTGTAAAGTAATAACCAGCTGTGTGCATAGTCTTTTTAAAACTATCTCGCCAGTCATTAATTGAACGACCAACTTTGATTACATAAGAAAAATCCTGATAGTATAAGCTATCTTGTATCTTCATTGTTGTTTCTGATAAGTGTCCATCTTCATTGATATATTCACCATCAGTATCTACAACTGCATTAACACTAATAGTAGCAGTTGATAAATCATTCTTCATTACTGTTGCTGTAATTTCTGAAGACGCTCCTGTAATAGTAGTATTTTCTAAAAACTCTCCTGTTGCATCTGAAACTTTTAATAAATTTCTAGTTTCATCAAACGATACGATAGTTGCTGTGATAATAGTAGAACTAGCATTAACACCAGATAAAGTTTCTCCAGCTATATAATTACCTAAAGATTTATCTTTTAATATAATATAACTAGGTAATATCATAGTTGGACTTGGTGATGCCTCATAACCTGCGCCAGTTTCAATTTTTTTAGTATTAAGTAATCTTCCTATTTCTGGACCGTAAGCAATAACCTTTGCTCCAAGACCACCACTACTAGTTACCGATGCTGTAGGTAAAGACGAATAACCACCTCCACCATTTATAATTCTTATATCAGTTATATCTTCTGATCCTGTTCCACTTTCTTGTACAATTTTATCTCCTGTATAAACATCACCTCTAACAGTTTCATCTTCTAATACAATATGATCAGTTGATGTAGCGCCCACTGTTCCATTTTCTGTTGTAATACCACCATTGACAACTGAAACTTTTGCTACGGCTGATCCATCACTAAATGAAATACTATCTCCAACAGCATAACCAGAACCAGCATCATCTATTAATATTTCTGTTATATTTCCTGATCCTACATTATCTACTTGTAGAATAGCATTTGTTCCACCACCTGATAATACAATAGCATCATTAGTATTTAATAAACCACCATCATTTGTAATAGTAACAATATCAGGTATTCCTGTTACTGTTGCTTTAATAAAAGTATCTGATTCATCTGAGGCTGTACCTCTAATTTCTTCGCCAGTTACAAAAGTACCTGTTACTGTATCATTATTTAAAATAAATTCTGTAACTTCATTAGTACCAATTTGAAATTTAAATACATTTTCTATAATCGCAGTAGCACCAGATGTTTGACCTGTAATTGTTCTTCCAATCAAGTCTGATGTTTCGCCAGTAGTACCAATTGCTCTTAATATTTTTTTAGTATCAAATTGACCATCTGATACTCTTAACATTTGTTCTCTAGGATAAATTGTTTCTGAATCTAAATTAAATAGAAATCTAAAAAATACTTCGTGTCCTCTTTGAGTACCTTTCGCTCTATAAACTGATTTAATATTTTTAATAAGTTTTCTTTTACTAACATTACCATCTAAAGTTTCAGGTAAAGAATTTAAAAACTCATTTCTGAATTTTGTTAAGAAGTTTGATATTGCTTTATCAGGATCACGGAAGTTTAATAAGTCTTGTATGTTATTTACAGGATTAGGTCTATAATTAGATATAGTTGCTCTAGCTGTTGAGATAGAACCTATAATTAATTCGTCTTGTATAAACTTATCTTGTGCTGATATGAATAATCTATTATTAACTAAATCTTCTGATAGAACTGTAGCAGTTGCATTAGATGTTTGGCCAGTAACTAATTCACCTCTTTGAAATTTTCCATATGCAGAATCCTCTAATAATATTTTATCACCTTCGTCTAATTGTGTTCTATCAGTATCTAATTTAGAAGCGTCTAACACTAAACTATTTGTTTGTGCTGTTTCTGTTTCTAATTGTATACCATCTGTTAATTCTATGTTAGCAAGAGTAATCTCTGCTGACTCCATAAATTTATAATATGAATTAACAAACTCTAAAAATTTAGGGTGATCGCTAAGTACAAACTCTGGTACTTGCTGATTTAAAAGATTGGTTATCTTTTTTGTGAACTTTGCCATTAGTAACTACTTGTTGTTGTATAACCTACACCTGCGTCAGAAGATCCTCCAACAAAAGTGTCAGCAGTAACTGTGATAGATGAATTGGCTGTGTCTATTTCTAATATTTGATCTCTTACAGGAACAACATCATTTGAAGATGGTACTACTGTTAATTCTATTTTACTTGAAGCTTCGCCTCTTATATTTTCTACACTTAAAACACTTAAGGAGTTTATTGTGATTGAGCCAGTAGCATAATCTATCGTACCTTGGTTAGAAGCACTATAAACTCTTGTTGCGCCTGAGAAACTATATCGTCTTACATTACCTGCACCATCATCATCTAAATAAAATACTGTTGAACTATCACCAGATACTTTGAAACCTGAACTTTCTAATATACCACCAGCTGCTGAATTGTGACCAGAGTGTGGATTGTATAGTGAGTTTCTAAAATAAACATTATATTTTGAACTTACTGCTAATGTAGGTGTAAAATCTTTTCTTATTTTTAATGTTGTGATGTTTGATAGTATAGATGAATCTGTATTATCAATTAAGCCTGTAACTTTTGAATATCTAAATACACCATCAAATTGAGTTAATGTATTTGTATTGTAATTTGTTAGTGTTGTCAATATATCTGATTTTAATGTATCAGCTGTTTTGTTAGCACTATTCTGATCAAACTTAACATTAGTTGTAAGTAATATAGATGTAGTTTCTGGATCAACAATTTCGGGTCTTACAGAAGCAACATTATATTTTTTTAATTGTGTTACTAAATTTGTTTTAGTTGTATTCGTTAATGTAGAACCTGACGCTGCTTTGATAGCAATTTTAACAACACCATATACAGGAGTTTCATCATCTTCTCCACCCCAAGCAGAAACTGATTGAGCATTCGGATAAAGTGATTGTACAATAGTTTCATAATCACCTGTTGTAACAGCTCTATCTTGTGCTGAATATTGTAAAGGTGCATTATATCTAATTGATTCTTTTGTTTGTGCTTCAGCTCCACCTTGAGCACTTGATACAGTTGTTAATGTAACATCTGAATATCCACCAATACTACCTGATAGAGTAAATGAACTAGCACCATTTGCCTCATCTTTATTTGAAACAATATATTCTAATATGACAATGTTACCATCATCTAATTTATTACCTAATACATCATCACCAAAGTAAACTTCAAATTTACCATCTTCCATTTCTTGTAAAAAATAAACCTTTGATGTAGCATTAATACTTGTTATACCTGTTGCTAATGTGTATGTACTAGTTGTAGTATCACTAGCTGAATTTTGTACTGAAACTTTTAAAGTAGATGTATCAGCGCTAACACTTGGTATTACAAATCTTTGGTCAACATCTGTACTGTCTGCTGTATATTTAAATGTAACTAAAGTACCTTCGTAAAGAGGTATACTTGAAAATTTATAAACACCATTTGTAGGTGTTAGTGTATGTACTGCATTTGTAACAAACTGATAAGTTTCACCATCAACAGAAGTTGTAAATGCTGTACCTTTTGCCATTGTAATTGTAGCAACAGTTGTAGGAATATTATTCATTAAAATATCTACAGTTGCTGTTGGTGACTTTGGTGATGTAGGTGTGTAACCTAACATCTTTGCTAATGATACAATATTTTTTCTTATGTCAGCACTGTCTAGGTACATTTCATTTGCTAACATATTAGCATTGAAACCTAAGTAGTGAGTATTGTAAGCAAGTAAGTCTAGTAAGACAGCAAAACCAGAACCTTCAAAGTCGTAATCTTGGAACTCTGATTGGTCTTGTAAAAATGATTTTAAATTTGCTTTTATATCGTCAAAATCAAAATCTGAAACTTGTAATTTATTGCTTGCCAT
>ENA-OWPI01003078-OWPI01003078.1-marine-metagenome-genome-assembly--contig:-NODE-3078-length-14712-cov-10.655483_pt1 | contig 14712 bp, 8 predicted proteins | sample MGYA00238138_ERZ651775 | MGnify/ENA primary metagenome ERZ651775 (study PRJEB26906, sample SAMN06265043) | marine metagenome | isolation source: Helgoland LTER site | place: Germany:Helgoland, sampling...
ATGCTCGTCGGAACGCCGTCAAAACTCTCTCGAATAGGCGGGTCTCCGTCGAATAAGAAACGGGTTTGGATGATGATTTTGAAACGATGGTTTCCCTTACTCGCCGTGGTGATGACTTTGTTCGTTTTGACGTGGACAGAGGAAACGACGAGAGGAGGAAACGACAGAGGAGGAGGAAAAGAATTCACGACGACGCGTCCTCGCGATTTTGACGAGAAGGATTCTTCCTTTTCGGGAAAGGACGTTTTATCGTCGTTTACGTCGTCATCCTCTGTTGGTGGTTTTAAAGGTGGTTTTGGTGGGAAAAGGAGCGGCGAGGAGGAGGAGGAGGAGGAGGAAGAGGACGAACAAAGCGGCGGCGCGAAGAGTGGTTCTAAGAATACTAATACTAATAACAATAATAATAATAATCCGTACTCGCTCGTGGCGACGATCGATGACGAGGAGGACGAGGAGGAGATCGATGCCGGGGACGCCTCGTCGGCGGAGAGGAGTAGGAGTAGTAGGAGTAGTAATAATAATAATAGCGGTAAAAACAGGGTAGTAGGTAATAAAAGAAGAAAATGCGGCAAGCACGGCGCGTATAGCGAGAAGTTGAACGAATGCTTGTGTTCGGCGTTGTACGAAGGCGACGGGTGCGAGCGGGTGAAACCGATGCCGACGGAGTTTAAAGGTTTCGATTGCTTGAAAACGTTTACGGGCGAATTCGAAGGCGATTTAGCCATCAATCGAGATCGAGTTTTGAAAGATAAGCAAGTCGCGGTGACGTTGCCGGGGAAGGAGAAAGATCCCGATGGCGGGTATCGTATTCTCGTCCCGAACGAAGAGCCGCTCTTTTCTCAGTTTGCGAAAATCTTGCCGAAAAAAGACGAAATTGGACGTTCGTTTTTCGGTACGTGCGCGGTGGTAGGTTCGTCGGGAATCGTTTTGAATTACGAACACGGCGGCGATATCGACGACCACGACATGGTTTTTCGTTTCAACAGCGCTCCGACGAGAGGTTTTGAAAAGCACGTCGGCTCGAAAACGACGTACCGAATCACCAACACCCAAAACTGGGGCTTCCACGAGCCGAAAACGGAGGAGAGCATTTTAATCCATTTCCGCGCGAAAAGCGCCATCAAAGGTTTGTTTTGGAACTCGAAGCAAAAGAAACCGTTAAAGCTCTACGCGTTCGCGCCGGATTTCGTGGAATACGTGGCGCAAAAGGTCAACTTTTTAGCCACTTCCGGTCTGTACGGCATCTTGTTGGCGTTGCAACGCTGCCACTCCGTCTCCATCTACGGCTTCCAAGTCTCCACCCAACACGGGACGTTATACCACTACTACGACCCATGCGACGTCCCCGCAAACGTCGAACGCGACGACACCGAATGGATCGTCATCCGAGAACTCGCCAAACACGGGTTCATTTCTTTCCGAGAACCGTGCGTCGCCGAGTGCCACGAAACCAAAACGCAATGCGACGAATGTAAAGAAGCGAACGAAGACTTTACGAAAAAAAAAGTCAAACTCCCATCTCGTGCGAAGTGCGACCCGAACGCGGTCAGTAAAGGGCATTTGGAAGTGCCGTGGAGGCTCGAACGAAGGCAAGCCAGGAGGAGAGGAGGCGGGCATAATAAGTAATATGTAGCAAATTTTGGTCCTTTTAATGAAGGGTAAATGATGAGCAGTGGCGATGATACGCACCACCACAGAGACGATATCACGCACAAATCAAACAACAGTAGCGTTTAAGACGCGTTTGTGGAATACTGCGCGTCAGAAGCAGTCAGTTCTGTGCGTGTTTTGATTGAGCGTAATATGTAGTAGTGTATCGTAAATTTTGGTCCGTTTGATGAAGGGAAAAAAAGGAGCACATTCCCCCCACAAAAAATGTTCAAAAAGAGCAGCGCTTTCCGGAGCGGCTCTTTCGGAGTTATCATCGCATCATCGGTAGAAGTAGTGTAAAGTAGTGAAGTACCACTTAACGACGTAAACGACCCTCTGTGCACGCGTGTAGCCTGTTTGTTTCGACAGCAGAGAGAGAAACACTCGAAGTGTAATTAATGGCGGCGAACAAGGAAATTGGAATCCTTCTCCTCCTCGTTTCCTCGATGCTTTTCCTTTGCCTTTTCGGAAACAACGAGGACAATTTCGTCGGTAAAAACAGCAACGATACTAAAACTGTCTTTTCGTTCATTCACGCGTCAATCGTCGCCGTCCCGGTGACCATTTTTTACGCGTACTGGAATTGGATTTCGGTGCAGTTTTTGAGACACTCTTGATGAGTTGTGTTTGGCGAAGGGTTTACCGTTTTACCGAAGAAGAGAGAAAGAGACTCTGGTGTAGCGCAGGGGTGGTGTTTCCCTCTGCGGCTTCTTGTGTCGATGATGATGCGCGTTTTGTCGAGAAGACCCATTCATTCGCGATGTAACAGGTACGATTAAAATATTCTTTCTCTCGCTCTCGCTCTCGTATATTTTCAAGGAGAAGTTCAGTATTGCTTGTACGTCGGACATCTGAACGTTCGATTCTTAAACCGAACGTTCGCCGTCTGGCTGAAGCATAGATTATAGTTTAGACCAGATCTTAAACCGATACGAGATGCCGCGTTGCGTTCGCGCGACGCGGGTCGCTCGCGTCGACCTGTCTGCTGGCACATTTTCTCTTTGTTTTAAACTTCTCTTTTGTTGTGCACGCGACTTACCCCGGGCTGCTCGACGTTTTGTAGTGTCATCGAGCGAGCCCTGGTCTGCGTGCTAGATTAGTAGAATCTTTTTTCTAGGGCGCTTTATGTTGCAACGCTGCGTTTCTCTCGCGGATGTTGGGTCAAGAAGCGCGCATATCATATCCATAAATCTTTTGTTGTAGACGTCTGCCACGGTTTCGTTAGCTTTTCATGGCTTTGAGCGAATCTGTCCAATGTCGTCTTACATCGATCATTTCTGCCCTCATGATAGGAAGCGGGGTTGACCGACTTTAATGGTTTACACTGTGCCAACCGGGCGATTACATTTGACGACGTTCTTCTTGGATGTTGTTGTTGTTTTTACTCACGCGTTCATTCTCTCTTTTTTCAATTTTCAATTTTCAATTTTCAATCATCACAGTGTGAAGAGGAACATAATAAAAACGATGAGCGCGGCGTTGTATTATTACATGTATGTACATTAAAAATTATCTATCGAGCAGCGTCGGCGCCGACGGTAGCTTATAGAAACCAGATTCGCCGTTCTTCAAATCCAAACTATCATCGCTCACTCCTTCGCTATCATCGCTCCCCGGATCTTTCACCGACACGATTTCTACTTCAAATAATAAAGGACCGTCTCGATAATTCTCCAGCCTTCGCCTCGCGCCGTACGAATCCGGTTGCGGTTGCACAAAATCGTTCACGTATCCCAAATTCGGCGGCATCAACACCCTTCGCACGCCGCCTTGACGCATCCCAACGACAACCGGCGCAACCGCTTTCGGCAAACTATTCTCTTCTCCCAGTATAAAAGTATACGGAACGCCGACGTCGTCGAGTCCTTCCGAGCCGTATCCTCGCGCCCACAACAAAACCGCCGTCCCTCCGGACGAGTACTTAAAATACGCGCCCGAGGACAATCGAAACACTTTAAACAAAATCGAAACTTTCGAGCCTTTTCTGCACCGTTTCGTCCCACTCACGCCTTCGTCGTACTCCCGAAACTGTATTCCCGATGGTAACGTCATCAAAGGTGCGTCCGATTCTAACTCTTCCTCTTTCCTTTCCCGTAACTTTTCAGCTTCCCGTTTCTTTCTTTCGCTCGCTTCGAATCTCTCACGTTTGGAGGAGTTTCTTATCCCAAGATACGAGACCAAATTGGGTTCGTTATCATCACTATTGGGCGGTTTTTTGTTCAACCCGTACGCGAACGCTTTTCTGTCTTTACTCGTCTCGAAGAGAGCGATGATTTTTAAGCAGTTATTCATCGCTTCGCGTCTATTTATCATCTTCATCTTCATCTTTAAACCCTCGGTATCCCCGTTGTTGGCATCTGCATTTTCCCCTAAAACGGCTTCCAAATGTTGTGTTTGAACACCATTGAATCTTCGTTGTTTTCTTAATGGGGGTGTTTTTAGCGTTGTTCTCGATCGATTTCGCGAGGACAATTTCGCCACGATGCGTGGTGGTGGTGGTGATTTGGAGACGATGATCATGTTGATCATGAGAGGTTACAAATGCGGTTCTTTCGTGTGGAAACGCATATTTTGCTAAAAGGAGTAAAAAGAAAAGAAAGAGTTTTACACAACACTTAATGATGTCGAGGAGAAGAGCATCGAACAGCAGCAGTGCATTCAGAGCAGTAGTGTAGTAGTCACCGATGATGATGATGATGATATTAATACTATTATTAATGCTCTTTAATCCATCGCGCGAGGTCAAAATGTCCGCTTTGGTAGGCGATCTCGTGGCACTCGTGTCGATCGAACGGACATTTGCGTTCGAGGACCAAGTATTGCAAACACTCGAAAGAACCTTTCCAAGCGGCTCTCCAACAGGCGTCCTTGCATAAAGGCGCGTTGTGGTATTCAACGAGATACTGTAAAGTTTGCAAATGATTGTTTTGACTGGCGTATTCCACCGCCAGAGAGTTTAGGTACATTTTGTCCGGCAAGAGGTGGTCGTGAATGTATTTCAAAACCTCGAGGCGGCCGCCGTCGGCTAACGCGGCGAAAACGAGATCGTTGAGTTGTAATCCGTGTTCGATGCACAAGGCGAATTGCGCGGGCGTTTCGATTTCGGAAATTTTTACCGCTTTGACTCTTCCTTGTTCTAAGTTCGAGGAACTCTTGACGCCAAAGTCTCGCAGAGTTACTTTTTTGAACGATTTCGAAACTTTCGAAAGAAAGAAACGAGCGTTGTTTCCAGCTTTGATGCATATGCATTTAAGGAGTTTTTTATTGTCCGGATTCGATACGAATGACGTGAATTGATCTCTTCGATTGGCATTATTCGTCGCGCGACCGTTGCGATTGTAGTCGACGAGAGCGTTTAATTCGCGATGATTGTGTTTCGGTACTACTGCGAGTTCTCCTTCTTGGTCTTCAATCGTCGTCGTCGCGTTATCGCTACTCTTTTTGCACTGGTGTTGTTGCTTTTCTTCTCGTTGTTCTGGATTATTCGATGGATTTTGAAGCCGCGACGACAGCATTTGAGGCTGCTTCTCGACAAACCCCGGCACGCCGAAACCGCAGTGGCCTTTTTTATCATCGCACCGCGTACCCGACGAGGAAGATTTCTTCTCCTTCTCGTTCTTCACCGTTTGAACTTCTTCTCCATCGTCGCCCGAACTGTCATCGTCGTCCAAAATTCTCGTCGTCTTCGCCGTCCTCATTACCTTCGGCTTCTTCTTCGGCAGCGCGCTTTCGTCGTTGCGCAATCCAAGAGACATCGAATGTTGTTGTTCAGCACCATCGGTATCAAACATCTCCTCGTCGTCGACATCATCGGTTGTTGTTTGCGTGCCAACAGATTTTGACACCGACTGCACGGCAACACCCATCGTACCGTTGTTCCTTTGCGGCGGCGGCGGCGAAAACGGCTTCGTAGTATCGGCTTCGTATTTCATCATCTTCATTCGGATCTCGGATGCCTCGATGCCTTCCTTGGATATGGAGGACAAAGGGATCAACCGAGGAGGAGGAGGATGCACATCTCGTCGCGCGCCTCCTCCGTCGTGTTCGATGCACATTGTCCAGGTGTTCTGCTGCTGCCGTAAAAGCTCGTCCTCGTCCATGTTCTCGTCCTCGCGATCGTCAATGTCGTCAAGGATGTTGTTGTTGGTATTCATATTTTTTTTTTGCCGAAAATAAAAGCGAGCGTTTTTTAAAGAAATGAAACAAACTTTCACATTCGAACGAGGAAGGCAGCGCATATATAGTAAATCTGGTAGTATTAGTATTCAAACAACGCTCTCTCTCTCTTCTACATTCTATTATGCCTTTCTTGGTAACTGCTATATATATATTTCTCTCTCTCTTTCTACTGGGCGTTGAACGGAACCGGTTGTAATACGCGACGCTTGGAAGGCGTACCCGCTTTTGGTTTCGGTTTTTGACCGGAATCTTCTCCGTTGACAACGTCGAGACGCAACGCTTTTACCGCGCTGTTATTGATTTTCTTTTTCTCGCTCAACTGTTCTTGATGTTCTTGCAATCGTTTCTTGGCGCTTTCCGCTAACCCTTGTAAATCGACGTTGATCTTGGACGCTTCCGAGACCATGCCCCAGATGCGTTGCGAGACGTGACTTTTATGTTGATGTTTACCAGCGGACGAAAATGTGAGTACTGGTTTTCCGGCACTTTTAGACGTCGTCGTCGTTGCAATCATTGTTCTGCCGAGTCGCGAGGATGTTTGCATGGACGTTTGCGGCGTTTGAAATCTATCCGCGGGTGAGGAAGGCGCGGAGACAAAGTTCCCTCGATTCGCCGACGGCGCCGTCATCGGCGTCTTGCCACCACCATTGTTTATGTTCATCTTCGACGGCGTCGGCGACGACACGTTCTTACTCGTCGCGCAAAAATCTTCAACAATCACTTGCGCTTCCACGTCCAACCCGTCGAAAAACGCTTTATCGATGTGCACCACCTCGGCGATCTTCAACGCTTTCCTCTCGAGCGATCTCAACGCGTCTTTCAAATCCTCAATTTCCATGTTTTTCATGCGTTCGTTCGCGCTCAACACGTTCGCGTGTCGTTCGACATTCTTCTTCAACATGTCTGACAACTGTTCGCAGTTTTGTTCGGATTTTTTCAACTTGTCTTGTTCCTCGCGCAACCGCTCTTCGGTGACTTCTTTGGACGCGCGGAAAGCGTCCAGTTGCCGCTTGGCTTGTTCCGATTCTTGTTGGTACTTAGAGATGTCACCCAAGGCTTTGTTCAGTTTCGTTTGCTTCTGTTGCAATTTAGTGTGTAAACTCGCGCTTTCATCTTCTAAGAACATAAGCTTCGAGGACATGTTCTCTTTCTCGCTGGTCGATTGCGAGCGAAAACGTTCGATTTCCTCGACGCGAGCGCTCAACACCGTCTGCGTGTTCTCCAAAGATGTTTGAAACGACTGCGCTTCCGACGATGCTAACTCGTGCTTCTTCTCCGCGTTCGCTAAGTTCGTCTGTAACCGTTCCATCTCCTCTTTGTTCGTCTCAATCGTCCTTTGGTGCTCGCAAATCGTCTTCTCCGCAAACTCCGCGGCTTCTTGCAAATCTTCAAAGTAAATCGCGCAGTCCTCCTGGGTTTGTAAGTGCTTCTTGTATTCGTTTTCGTACGACTCTTTCGTCTCTTTGAGCTTCAGACGCATCTCTTCCAATTGCTCATCCTTCGCTTCGCATTTGGCTTTCAAATCCAAACACCGCCGAGTGGCCTCGAAGAGCTCCGCCGCGTTTGAGGAAGATTTCTGCCGATCCACGCTCATCGCGTCCACTTGCGCCGATAACTTCTTCTCTTTCTCTTCAGCCGTGCGTAACTGCCTTTCCAAATGTTCGCGTTCCGCTTTTGCCGTTCGTTCGCTCTTTTGCAACTGTTCCAACTCTTTGCGCAAGTTTTCTTCATTCGCGCTCGATTGCTTCGCTTTCGCCTCCAACGCGGCCACTTTCGATTGCGCGCTTTGGATCGTCGCGTCTTTTTCCTTCATCATAAATACGTGTTGTTGCTGGTTGTCACTATTGTTATTGGCCTTTTGAACCTCTGATGATTTCAAATCATCCTCCAACTTTTTGACCACCTGCTCCTTCTGCGTCAACGAGACGCGCATGCGTTCGAGCTCACCGTCCCGCTTCTTCTTCTCCGAGTGCATTCTGTGCAATAACTCCTCGTTCGCTTTCAACCGCTCGTCTTTTTCGTGCATCTCCGCGGTCATCTTCGCGACTTTCTCGTTCAAAATTTTCAACGCTTCTTCGGCTTTCGTGTCGTCCGAATTGACGCGTTTGGTCGTCGCCGCGTACTTTTCCTCGAGCGCGTTCAACATCTTCTCCTTCTCTTGCAACTTTCTCTTCTCGTCTTGCAACTGCCTCTCTAAATATCTCTTCGCTTTCATCGCATCGGTCACTTTCTGTCGTTCGACGGCTAACATTTTCGAGTGATTGTTGTTCGATGATGCTTTCGAAGAAAAAAAATGCTCTTTTCGATCAATCTCCGCCGCTTTGCGCTGCACCTCATTATTAGAGTTGTTGTTGTTGTCGACCTGATTGTACGATTCTATCGCCTTCAAATCTCGCACTTCGATCTCTTCTTGCAACGTGGAATAGTTTCCAATCAATTCAGTTTCAATCTTATTCTTTTCTGCGATGACCTGCAAATGTTTGAAGATTTCAAGCTCGCATTGACTCACCGTCTTCTTCAAAGCGTCTCTTTCCTCTTCAATCGAGCGCAAAGTCTCTTCCAACACTCGTAACTCCTCGATGCGTTTCCGTTTTTCCTCTTCAATCGACTGCATTTCTTCCATCATCTTTTCCATTTGCTTTTCCGCGTGTACTCGTAAACTTCGTTCAGTTTCCACGTCCGATTCCAACTGTTTTTGAATCTCCGCAAACTCTCGCTTTCGAGCGTTGACTTCTTTTTGCAATTTCGCGTTCGTCTCTTCCATCTTTGCATTTATTTCCTTTTTCTCTTTCAACTCTCTGGTCAAGGAGAGGACTTTCTCGTGCGCGATTTTAATCGCTCTCGAGTTTTGCTTTTGGTCGGTGGATTTTTCCTCCATCGATTTCAACTTTTCTCTGGCGTTTGCCAAACGTTCCTCCGTCTCGCTTCGTTCTCTCGTCATCGCGTCGCACTTCCTCTCCGCGTCCAAAGCCATCTTCTCGCTCGTTTCCAATTCTCTTCGCAACTGCTCCAGCATTGCCCCTTGCGCTTCGATCGTAAACTTGTGTTCTTTCAAGAGATGAGTGCTTTTCGATTTCGTCTTTGCAATCTCTCGGAGTACTCTTTCCTTTTCCGCTTCCGCCCGCGAGACTCGCTCGGAAAACCGATCCCGCTCGCGCGCCGCGGTCAATTTTTTCTCCTTCAAACTCTCGCAGTCTTTCTCCAACCTCCTGTTTAGCATTTGCTCTTTTTCTAGAGATTTCTTCAGCATTAAATGTTCTTTCGTTTGCGCTTCTTCGAGACGTTTCGATTGATTCATTTGTTCGTCGTTTTCTGTTTTCATCTTCGTCGCCAGACGTTCCATCGCTTGCGTGTAGAGGAGATATTTGTCCTCTTTTCCTCCGCGAGAAGACGTTTTTGATTTTGATGAAGTCGTCGCCGCGGTGTTCGTGCGTTTTCTTTCCTCTGCTGCGATGGTGTTGTTGTTTGGGATATTCTCTTCTCGCCCACTTTCTTCTTTTCGCTGACCTTTACTCACGAATCCGTCCTCGACGCCTCGACGAGTAATAAAGGCGTCATCAAAATCATTCGGATCTAATACATCTCCTCCCTCGTTCGTATTATCATCAGCAGTAGGAGCAACAACAACATTGCTCTTATTAGTATTATAATAGCTGCTCAACCAAACGTTCCTCGATTGCATCCTCCAATCTTCGTCATCCGGCGCAAAATCCTTTGTTCCCCTCTGGTTCTCCGTATCGCGACTCAGTTTCTTCCGCTTCATCAAAACATTCTGTTGCGCTTCCTCTTGCCGTTGCCTTAATACTCCAGAAGAGGACGACGAAATACTCCCGTTGTTTCTTACGTCTGCATTTTTCGAGCGAAAATCACGATCGTACTCATCCTTCGATGTCGACGTCTTTCCCGCGCTTCGACTGCTCCTTGACTCAAACGTCTTCGAATTTCCAATTTGCTTTTCATTCTCCTCATCATCATCGCAACGAGGCGTTCCTTTTCCTTCTTTTAAAGACATACTACCGTCAGAGTTTGAAGAATTCAGTAAAGTTTTCGCGTTCGTTTTCGCGTTCGTCGTCGTATTCGTGTTCGTAGCGTTCCGTTCGTTCCATCGCTTGAGCAGTTCTTTCCTCTCTTTGCTCGAGAAGGATTTCATCTTTACACGAGCCGTGACGCGACACTTTCGAGCAAAAATGAAGCGCACAGACTCTCACTCTCTCGTATCCTCTCTCGCGCACAAAATGTGCGAAAGTTTTATCGAGTCTATCGCGCGTGTGTGCGCGCGTAAAGAGCGTATCTCTTTAACGAAATTTGAAATTTCTCACACTTTCCCCTACACGTAAATCACACACAAAGAACGACAGACAGAGAGCGAGAGAGAGTGAAAAGAAAGAACTTAAGCGCGTAAATCTCTCTCTTCCTCTTTTCCTCTCGTTTATATGTGGTGCGTGTGTTTTACGTGCGTTTTAATAGCGTATCTCTTTAATAGTAATTTGAAAATTTCTGAAGTGAATTTTCCCCCAACGAACAAATTTTTAGGAAAAAAATATTCACATGTGTGATCAGAGCGTTTTTGTTCCGCAGCAAACGCGTTGCCACTTCTTTTAGCGCTCTGCTGAGAGTACCGCTCGTATCGCTGCTTTCATGTACCAGCGCTTCTGCCGCTCGATGTGCCTTCGTTCGCGTAAGTCAGAGCCTATGCAGAGAGGAAATAAGAGTGCATGTATATCTCTTTACATGTGAAACAAAACAGGTATTAAAAAAAATCAGAAAAAGAGTAGGTGTGTCTGTACTTCTTCATGTGCGACCGTATCGATCGATTCAAGCGCATCGCGCGATAGGTACGGGTGTCTGTGTTGATCCTATCGCGCGGTTGATGTGCTGTTTACTTCGTTCAATTCGAAAATGACTGTTTGTAAAGTCCTTCCCTAAGAAAATTAAGCAAAGAAAATTAAAGGGGAACGACATTCTTCACTTTTTCTGCCCCTATACGATGATGATGATGTCACGCAGTCGAACGCGACTTTTATCAAAGAAATCATCGAAAAAAAGAGGAACAAGAAGAGCAGCAAAACGCGACGGCATTTGTTCTTCGATCTTTCACTTCGCGCTCTTTAAAACGAGTCTTCTTTTGATGATATTGAGCGCGATTCTGATGTCGGAAAATTTTGAATTTTCCCCCGTTGGGGTGGAAGGGAAAAAACAACGTCAGAAGTCTTCTTCGTCGTCATCTTTCGAGGCGTTTCAGAACGAGCGACGGGAGAAGAGAGGTACGTTAGGCTCACGCAGCGTTTTCCTTTCTCATTCGGTCTTCTTGGTTGTCTTCTTCTCGATCCCGCGTTCGTATCGTTTGTGTTTGTTACGCGTTACAATCAACAACAACAGTCGATGAATTTAAAACGCCTTTTTGTTTCTTTTTGTTGCAACATTCTCTGATCACGCATGTAAATGTTCATATTTTTCTTCTCTGTTATGTGTTATATTTTAACACTCAAAACAATCATCTCATTCACAACAAACGCAAACAGAAGAACGACGAAAGGTAGAAACGCTCGCGGCGCAGCAGAACGAGGAGGAGGAGGAGAGTTTTAGTACGACGACGAGAAAAAAAATGGTAGGTTTATCCGAGGAAGAGCAGAATTCGATGCAAATTCCTTCTCACATGCGATGCGACGCGTGTCACGCCATCGCGCATAAACTCACGACGAATATTCGCAAGACGGAACGCAAACACGGGAAAGGCAAAAATGTCCAGAAACGTCTCAGAGTGGATCAATACGAGCAAAGTTTCGAGGACACGTGTAAGGACGAACAGTTCTGGGGCGAGTATTACGGCGTCACGCACGGGAAAGACGGGCACAATTATTTCAACGGGCCAGGTTTAACCGTTTTGCCGAAAACGTTGCACAAAGCGCAAACGCTGTCGATGGAAACCACGCTTCGAAAAGGTGGGATGTGGTCGCACCGGATGCGAGAGTTTTGCGAGCAAATGGTGTACAGTTCGGAGGAAGATTTGGACGAATCGGACATGTATTCGATTTTGTACGAGAGCACACCAAATGAGGAAGAGAGTCGCGGTAGTGATAGTGGTAGTGATAGTAGTGATAGTAGTAGTAGTAATCCTCCTCCTCCTCAACGAATAATAATAAACAAAGACACGAGGACGTTTCGAGAGAAAATGTGCGCGCGAACGTGTAAAAAATTTCCGACGCGACGACCGACGACGACGGAAGAGGAACTCGAAAGCGGGTGGGAACCTTTCGACGAGGACGCGTTCACCGAGAAGAAAAGAGCGCAAAGGAAAGAAGACGAGGCGTACAGACAAGCGCACAAGTTGGTGGAAGATTTGACGAGCGGCCGAGGCGACGGCGGCGAGTTGTAATAATAGCGCATATCATCTATCTAAAAATCCATCGCACGAACGAAGAAGGTTGTCAAAATCGTCTTCACCGCCCTCGTCGTTTTCTCGAACGATGATGATTATTATTTTGCGTTGTCCTAAACGTCGTCGTTCTTTTCTTCTTCGCTATGCTTCTTCTTCTTTTGAAACGAAAAGGTCTTCTTGAAAGAATCTTGGACGTCCTCGAAGGCGTCAAAGAGCGCGTCTTCCGCGCGTTCCACTTTCTCGGCAATCTTATCGTCCAAAGCATCCAACGCGTCCAAGAGCCAATCGAAGACGCCGCCACCGCTATCTGTTCCTTCTCGCGTATCGCTATTCGTCGTCGTCGTTTTTTTCATCAACCGCGGCATGGCCGATAACGATCGATCGAATACCGCCGCCGTCTTCTTCGTTTTCTTCTTACTATTGCTACTCTTGTTATTCGTACTCCTATCGCCGCCGTTCTCCTCGCCGCTCTCGTCGTCGTCGCTATCATTGTCTACCAGACGCCTCAGCTCCTCGTCCTCGATGATCGTCTCCAAGTGCAACGCGTCGTCGTCGTCGTTTCGTTTCGTTTCCGAACCGTTCGAAGAAGAAGCAGTCAACTGCACGACGACTTCCTTTTCCTCCTCCTCCTTCTCTGCTGCTAAAGAAGACTTCTCCAGACTTCTCTCGCCGTATTTCCGTCGCATCAAATCTCTCCTCAACTTTTGTAAACGCTTCTGATACTGAACGATTTTCGCGACGAGTTGCGCCCTCTCGTCTCTCGTTCCTGCGTAACGTTGTCGTTGGAAATAAAAGAGAGATTTTGATCAGTCATTATTCGATCTAAAAGTGAGAGAAAGAGAAGGAAAAAGAGAGACGAAAACATTGAAAGAACACTGACGAGAGAAAGAAGCGAAAAACGACGACTTTGTCGCGAAACCCGAGAAAGGTCCTCCCGTCGGCATCCTCTCTCGTAAACAAACATCTCGCAAACGACCATTTTTATGCGTCGTCGCCAACGAATGAAACAAACACACAAAGAAGAAGAAACGGAGCGAAAAACACACAAAGACGACGATGTAAACGACAAGAATACCACATCCTCGCTCCTCTTCTTCGTACACGTCTTCTTTCCATCGGACGAGTTCCATCGCGCGACGGCGCGAAACGCACCGAATTTCCCTCCAGATATGCCAATGGCATTCATTTTGAGATACGTTTTGAAGTAATCCATCGCCAAACTGTAACTTCTCACCGCAGATTCTCCGTAGTTGTTCTCATCGCAGTCGATGGCGTCGGAGACGTGTCTGTGCGCGTGTTGGAGGATTTCTCGTACGCTTTGCGCGACTTGCGAATCATTATTCGCCTCATTAAACTCCTCACGTTTCGTAAAGGAATTTTCGAATTTGTCCGTCATGTTGTCCAAAATGGAACAACTTTAACTTTAAAAGACAAGCGTTTGATAGAGCAGAGTAACACCGAGATGATACTAAAAGCGAACGAAAAGAGAAGGTCTCTCCCTCTGTTTTGTCTCTCTTCCTCTTTTGCTTTTGCTCTCGCGTGTTTTATTAAGTGTGTGTGTGTGTAGAGAGGAAATTTTTGTGGAGGATGTGTAAGTGTGTGTTCTGTGTTTCTCTCGAGAGGAGTAGTACGAGGGCGCGGCGGCTTTATTGAGGAGGGGGGGGTGTAATTATTCTGATTCTGATTCTGATTCTGATACGTGTAACTCTCCGTGTTCGTATCGCCAATTGGGTGGGAGAGGACAGTCGTTGTCGAGGAGGTATTGTAAGCACTCGGTTTGGTCGGTGAGGTGCGCTTCTCGTACGGCCTCAGAGTACCAAGGCCATTTGGCGGTTTCGTGTAAGTACTTCAAACAGTCTAAGTGGCCGTTCTTGGCCGCGTACTCACACACATCTTCGTCATATTTATCATACTTACGCTCAACAAGATATTCGAGTATGTGGAGATGACCATTTTCAGCCGCCCTTAAGGCAGTCCAAGAATCCCAAGGCGCTTTCACTTCTTCGCGTAAGTATTTGAGTACCTCGAGATGACCGCCATCGGCAGCCCATGCACACGCTCTCTCATCGATAGGACACTTATTTGCAACGCAATACTTTAACATTTCCAGATTACCTTGACTTGCGGCCACATTAATCGTGTATTCATCCCACTCACACTCTTTCTCCTCTCGCGCCCACTTGAGCAACTCGAGTTTATTCGTTTCAGCAACTTGACGGCAGAACCATGTTTCGTTCCACAAGTATCCCGACCACAACGATTTATTCTCCCACGCAATCTCCAACGTAGATATCGACGACATCTCTTCAACTTTAAACGTCTCTTTCAACTCCCCCTTGCGAGACGATCTCTTAATCAACTCTCTCGTCTCCGTATTCACCTCGTAAAAGAATTTAAGATCGGTTCGATTCAGTTTACACATCACATGCTTCTCCACGATATCGCGACACGCGCCGCCACTCAGCAACGCCTCTCTGAACAAACGCCACAACGGCAAAGGGGGT